>Ga0206909_1008_pt1 | contig 62665 bp, 65 predicted proteins | sample Alteio_BWOrgHeat_76_FD_152943 | JGI IMG/M metagenome (GOLD analysis project Ga0206909, IMG submission 152943) | Enriched cells from forest soil in Barre Woods Harvard Forest LTER site, Petersham, Massachusetts, United States -... | ecosystem: Environmental > Terrestrial > Soil > Temperate forest >...
TTGAATGAATTTCCCTCGCTGACACTCAATTTATTTTCAGGTTTATTCAATGCTGTGCTGACTTTTGTTTCTTTCAGTGTGATTTTGTGGAAATTATCGGGAGATTTAAATTTTAACTTTCTTCATCATTCTGTGTGCATTCCGGGCTATATGTTTTGGGCGACTTTGGTTTATGCCTCTGTAGGCACAGTGATCACTTTCTGGATTGGAAAGAATTTAATGCGTTTAAATTATCAACAAGAGCAGTTTAATGCCAATTTTCGTTTTGGATTGGTGCGTGTCCGGGAGTCTGCAGAACAAATTGCTTTATACAGCGGTCAGAAAACTGAAAACCAGCGCTTAAAAGATATTTTCGAGACCGTGTTTAGAAATATGCTCAATATTATTACACTCCAGAAATATCTAGGGTTTTTTACTAATGGATATAATTTGTTAATTCAGGTGGTAGGGATCTTGATTGCACTTCCCCGTTATATTTTTGAAAAAATGCAAATAGGTTCTCTTATCCAGGTCAGTACTGCTTTTGGTGAAGTTGTCGGTGCGCTTTCTTTTGTAGTACTTTCATTTTCAACCATAGCGAATTGGCGCGCGGTCATTTTTCGTTTAACAGAATTCAGCCATCTCATGGATGAAGCGGCCAAAGGGATAGCAGAAAAAAATATTTCTGTTGTTTCAGCAGACGAGTCCAAAATAGAAACAAGTTGTTTGCTTCTCACTTTGCCTTCTCATCAAAAACTGACAGATCAGCTTAAATTCACGGTGCAAAAAGGCGAACATGTGTTAATCAATGGTAAATACGGCAGTGGCAAAAGTACGTTATTACGCGCAATGGCTAATATCTGGCCTTATGGCGAAGGAGAACTTTATATGCCTGATGTAAAAATGCTTTTTTTGCCGCAAAAACCTTATTTTCCGTTGGGGACATTAAAGCAGGCTTTGTTATATCCCAATAATAACAGCGATAAAATATCTGACGAAAAAATAAAAGCTATCTTGGATGACTGCGGATTAAATTATATCAAAAAATATCTCAATGAAATCAGATACTGGCCAATAGAGTTTTCGCTGGGTGAACAGCAGCTGATTGCTTTTGCGAGAATTTTTATTGTTGAGCCTGACTGGGTATTTCTCGATGAGGCGACGTCCGCATTGGATGAAGAAACTGAAAAGAAAATGTATGAATTATTGCAAACCCGATTCCCGCATATGACTATTGTCAGTGTTGGGCATCGAAGCAGCTTAAAACAATTTCACCAAAAAGAAATTTATATTGAAAAACAAGAGAGGATAATATGATATGAAGAAAATATTTTCTTTAAATATATTATTATTTTTATTACTGGGATTGGTATGGAGCGGCTCTTTTATTAATATTAAAATAGCTGTCGAAAATTTCCCGCCCGTATTCAGTGCATTGATTCGTGTATTAATTGCTTTTTTATGCTTAACTTTTTTATTCTTACTTCAAAGAAAAGTTATTTTAGTCTCATTGAAAGATGGCTGGCGATTATGGGTCACAGGTTTTTTTACGCAGGCCTTACCGTTTGCACTTTTATTTTATGGAGAGCGTTCGGTGGCACCTGCACTCGCCAGTATCTTAAACAGTACAGTATCTATCTGGGCATTAATATTGGGCACGTTTTTTTTTCGGGATGTAAGCCAATGGACGCCCAATAAAATGATAGGACTTTTTTTAGGATTCTTAGGCGTTATTTTTATTTTCCTGCCCATGTTAGAGTTGGGTAAGGGCTCAGTGACAGGTACAGTGTCAATATTGGGTATGGCGATTAGCTATGCCATTGGCGGATTATTAAATCAGCATTGGGTCTTTGCTAAAATGAAAACCAGCATAGAGACAAATCTATGGCAGCAGCATTTAGCGAGTGTGGTATTTTTAAGTTTGATCTCTGTGAGTATTGAGCATTGGCCGTCTTATACGCTTTTTTTAAATATTAAAATAATAGGTGCATTTTTGTATTTGGGTGTATTGGCAACGGCTGTCGCATGGATTTTATATTTCTACTTAATAAAACAGTGGGATGCGGTACGGGCGTCGAGTGTCATGTATATCGTCCCTGTGTTGGCTATTTTGTGGGATTATCTTTTCCTGCATCTGATCCCTTCCTGGAACCAGACGATAGGTGCCGCTGCAATTTTATCAGGTGTTATTATGATCCAATGGGCTAGAAAGAAAGGGAATGATGGGCATGCTAAATCAACTTAAAATTCTTTTACATAAATTTCATCAACACAATATTGAGGAAATTTCGCCAGAGATGCGAGAATATATTGAGAACTGTGGATATCCCAAAAATCACAAATTTTTTATTTGTAACAAAAAATTATTACCCACACATAAACTGTCTGCACGCATTCGAAAAATATCAAAACTCTATCCTGATAGACTTGAAAGTTTTCTGGATTTAAGCTGTTGTAGAGGTTTTTTTGTATTTTCAGCGAGTCAGCATTCAAGCTGTCAACGCGCACTGGGCATTGATGTGGATCCCGTTAATATTGAAGCCTGCTCTGCATTGAAAACTTATCTCAATTTAGAGAAATCTCAGTTTGCATTATTAACATTGGATAAACTGGCAAAACAAATTCAAAATTTTGGCGGCGCGTATCAGACAGTATTGTTAGCTAATACCTATCAATATCTATTTTTTGGCAGCGATGGATGGCCAGGTTATTTGAGCCATGAAAAAATATTTGGCTATCTCAGTGAAATTTGTTCAAATCGTCTTATCTTCAGCAATCGGATTGAATTATCACATTGTCAAAATAAAACGCAAATTGAACAAGCCGGCTCCCTAGCAAAACACTATACCCCTCAAGCGATTATTACAGCCGCTGAAAAATATTTCAACGTCATTCCACACGGAAAAATTGGGCGGTACCCATTATGGGTCCTGGAACGATTATAAATATTTTTTCAGCACTTCAGTTTTTTCTGCTGAAATATGTTCTAACTGGCCTTTAAGTACTGAGATTTGGGATTCTATTTTTTCGATTTGAGAAACTATTTTTAGTTGTTCTGAAATTGAAGGAAGTGGAATTTTAATTTGTTTTAGCTCTTTAACAGAGACAACATTACTAATTCCAACTCCATTTATCATTTTAAAATATTTGGTTTGAATTTCATCTGATTCTAAAATATGCTTTAAATATTTTGGATGAATTAAAGCCTGATTAGGTGTTAATCGTAATAAAGCCTGATTTATAATGCCTGGCTTTATCGATTTCGGCGCTATTGCTATTTTGCCCATGGTTCCAGAACAACTTATAATCAAGTCATTGGGTTGCACTGAAAAACCTTTCATCTCTTCAAATTTGGACTTATCAATAAAATATCTTCCAATATCAAAATTATTTTGAATGGCATTTTTTTGTTCATATACTTTATAACCTTCTGAAATAAATATTTCTTTTTTTAGAGAACCCCCAAATGGGCCTCTTTTAAATTGAGCAACATTTTCAAGAGTGATTTTTTTGCGCCTGATATCATTGAATAATTCATTGATATATATATTTATTTCTTTCTCTAATTTCTCTAAAATTTCTTGAGAATTTTTTTTCTTTTTTTCAAGAATTTCCATTTCTTTTACAATTTTTTGTTACAAATAAAAAATTTGTGATTTTTGGGATATCCACAGTTCTCAATATATTACAATTTTTTCCTGGATGTTTTTGGGCGGAAGAGGAATTTTTATTTCTTTCAGATCACCTGCATAAACATGCGGTTGTGCTTGCCCTCTTTGCAAAGCATAAATTTTTTCTTGCATTTGCGTTAAATAATAATAGATCAGTCTTGTGGTAATCAAATTTTCATCTTTTGATTGTATTGTATTACAATCTGAGGCAAAAATATTTTGCGTGAAGAAATTTACAAATCCAGCATTGGCGCCAGATGCGCTTATAGTTGCTATATCTCCTTTTCTATTGGCAACATTATGAAAATAGGCGGGTTCTTTCCCGCCTGCAATGACGGGTATATTGCCTTTTTTTGTGTCTGTTTTTGTAATTGATTTTCCTTTTGATATTATGGCAATATCGTTCAGAGAAACTAAATTATGGGTTTTCCATATTTCAGAGTAGTTAATTATTTTTTTTTTAACCGCCAGTGAAATTGACTTTTGAAAATCAACTCTGTCCCACTGCATCATATCCACTAAATCTTGCTTTGTAATATGTTTTTGAAGATGTTCACTAATATTGATATCATTGCCTAAAAACGCATTGTAGATATAAGTATTGATTTTTTCCGGATTTAACAAATCTGCTTCGTCGTATAATTTTGTGGCTGCCTGTATTGTCCTGGTGCCGTAAGGTTTTATACCTTCATGCCCTCTGCGATTGCTGAATTCGTACCCTAAAAATGCTTTCTCAGTTTCATTTTTTCCATCCGGACTTGCTTTGATTAACAGCGTTTTTTGAGAATAGGTGAGAATAAAATATAATAATTTTTCTTTTTCTCTGGTTAAAATATCAACATAAAATAATTGATCCAGTTCTGTTTGCTGTTCTTTGGGTGATTTTAGTTTAAAGATTGATTTTTTCTTAAGGTTTTTTATAATCGTCGAATTTTCAAATGATTTTTTATAGTCTTTAAATAATTCATGGGCTTTTATTTTTTGATTGGAGTTTTCAGTGATCAATGAAACATAGTCATCAAACGAAATGTTTTTATAAACATAAGAAACATATTTGCTGAACAGGTTTTCTATGCCATTACTTGTAATGTCTTTTTGTGTTTTAAAGAAAACATCTATACTTTTTTCTGCCCGTTGGCAGTCATAGTTATTTCGTCTTTTTATAAATAATATGACTGTATTAGTTCCCGTGGCCATAAAAGTATTTGAGCCAAACTCAACAATAGCGATTATGTTAAAATACTTTAAGAGTAATTCTCTGGTATCCGTATAAATCCCCGCATTGCTTAAAATACTGCTGGGCAAAACTATGCCGGCATAGCCGTCTTCTTTCAGAAGCTGCTTGCTGCGCTCAATAAATATGCTTTCTATTTCAGAACTTTGTGCGGTCAACTTATGATAGAGATCAAAAGAAGCTGCTCCGTTTTTTTCAATAGCATGACGAAAAGCTGAAACAGAATAGGGCGGATTGGAAACCAATACTTCAAACTGCTCATTGTCTTTAGGATTGTTTTTTGATGAAATCAATAACTTATCTCTATAACCTTCTTTATGGTTAAAAGCAGCCAATCCATCGGCATTGATAATATTTGCCAGTCCGTCACCATTTAAGAAGCAGGCGACTTTGACAGTTTTAAAGAGACGATAATCTTTTTCTATACCATAAATATATTTTCCTGCCCACTTGAATTGGTCAAAAGTCCAGCTTTTAAGTGTACGTTCAGTTTCTTCATCATAATCATCTTTTTCTGCTATTTCATTGATAATATGTTGTACCTGATCCATCAATTCAGTGATAAAATGCCCGCTTCCGCAAGCATAATCAATGGCATAAGGCAAAATATCTTCGTCTCTTCTATCTTTGATTTTGCGAAGAATGATTTCTTTAATGGGGATAGAATTAATGATAAAGCGAGCAATGGGAACAGGTGTGAAAAATTGTCCAGCTTCCTGCTTTAATGAAGTGTTTAAAAGTAATTCAAAAAAAGCGCCTAAATAATCGTGTTTACGATTGTAGCGTACTTTGTATTTCTCAAGCATTTGTACCAATTCTTTGACAACTTTTGCATTTTCAAGGAATGATTGATTGTCAAAAACTTCTTTGAAAGCAAATTCATTATTTTTTTCCAAACGCATTCGGGAAAACATTTTTTTTATATTCTCGCGTACAATCAAATCCAAATGGTTAAACTCATCATCTATATCTTTGTCACTATAGTCAGTAATGGTCTTGTCCAGGTAGCTTTTCATCCCTGCTCTATACAAATCATTCAATCTGATCAGTAATTTTTCAAGCGTATCATCATCCAGCCACTGAAATTCCAGCTGTTCTGTTTTCCTCTTTTTTTCATCAACAATTTTACAAATCAATAACGCTATAAACTTGTTAAACGCATTGGGTTTATCAGAGATAACATGCCGTCTTAAAATTTCTTCAAACTGATTAAAGATCAGGCTGCTGATTTCGTGTGTTATTTCCTCCAGCTGGTTTAAAGTATAGGCTTTCGGTGTGATATGATATTTTTCTATACCCTCTTCAAAAATACCATTAAGTTTTAAAGTTTTGTTCCAGGCTTCAAAAACCTCTTGTGTATTTGTGGCTTTCAAAAAATCTTCTTCAACTTTTATAATCCCATTTTTATATTTGATGCTGTTGTTTTCAATTTTTGAAGTATACAGACAAAGAAATTTTGAGGATTTGTCCTGTTGGAAATATGAAAGTAATTGACCGCCGCCGCTTAAAGTTTTTTTTGTTGCTCTATCATATTCACTTTCCCAGGTTTTGCATTCAATCATTAAAAATGATTTGCCCTGTTTGTCAGTGATCAGGATATCCAGTTTACCTTTGGTTTTATGACCTAAAGGATAGCTTTTTTCTAAAATAATATTTTCTGGTGCATATCCTTTTTCAAGCAGCCTGTTAACACACTCAAGCACGACAAAATTTTCATTCGCGTTAAAATTACAAGTGGTTTTATCACCCAGTATTATTTTATGCCCATAATCAATTTCACCTTTGTTCAGATGAATTTTAATAATATAGTTGTTATGGCTTTCATATTTTTTGAAATATATTTGTTTGGTATTTTCTTCAGGAATAAATGACAGAGGGGTTAATAAAGACTTAATGTTTTCCTGTGCAGAACTCATTGCATTAATCCTGTTCGAGGTAAAAATTTATTATATAACAATATCAGCTGCGTTTCTCCATAGGTACATAATCCCGTTCAACAGGTCCTGTATATAATTGACGCGGTCGGCCGATACGTCTTTCGGGGTCGCTGATCATTTCATTCCAATGCGCAATCCAGCCTACTGTTCTGGCCAGAGCAAAAATAACAGTAAACATATTCGACGGTATGCCAATGGCGTTTAACGTAATGCCAGAGTAGAAATCAATATTAGGGTATAATTTACGTTTGACGAAATAATCATCTTCCAGAGCGATCTTTTCAAGCTTCATGGCGATTCTTAATAAAGGATTATCTTCGGCACCAACGGCTTTGAGCACTTCATGACAGGTTGCGCGCATGACTTTGGCGCGCGGGTCATAGTTTTTATAGACACGATGTCCAAAACCCATTAACAAAAAATTATCATTAGGATCTTTGGCGCGTTTAATATATTCACTGATGCGTGATTCATGACCGATTTCACGAAGCATATTCAAAGCAGCTTCATTAGCGCCGCCATGTGCGGGTCCCCATAGCGCTGCAATACCCGCGGAAATACAAGCAAAAGGATTGGCCCCTGTTGAGCCCACCAGACGAACGGTGGATGTTGAGGCATTTTGCTCATGATCGGCATGGAGAATGAAAATTTTCTCCAGCGCCCGGACAAAAATAGGGTTTGGCGTTGTTTTTTCGCAGGGCGTACTAAACATCATATTGAGAAAATTTTCAGCGTAGCCCATGGTATTCTGTGGAAAAATAAAAGGCTGGCCGATAGAATATTTATAACACATGGCAGCGATTGTCGGCATTTTCGCGATAAGCCGAAAAGCGGAGATTTCACGATGATCAGGATTTTTGATATCCAGAGAATCATGATAAAATGCGGACAAAGCGCCGATAACGCCGACCATGACGGCCATAGGGTGGGCGTCTCGCCTGAAGCCATTAAAGAAATTGCGCATTTGTTCATGTGCCATCGTATGATTATTGATGGTTTTGACGAATTGTTTTTTCTCGGATGCTGTCGGTAACTCGCCATAAAGAAGCAGATAACAAACTTCCAAAAAATCCGAGTTTTCCGCCAATTGTTCGATAGGATAACCGCGGTGTAATAAAATGCCCGCATCGCCATCGATGTAGGTAATTTTCGATTCACACGCGGCGGTTGACATAAAGCCGGGATCGTAAGTTAATAAATTATTTTTGGCAAATTGACCAATACCGACTACTTTTGGCCCTATTGTTCCGTCATATACAGGCAATTCAAGTTTTTTATCCTCAAAAGTGAGGACTGCATTCGTCGTCATCTTTATTGTGCTCCTATTAAATCGGTTGATGCGTTGCCGCATGATAATGATAAAAGATGAGATTTGTCAATGTTGTTTTTTAAACATTGAAAATTCGGTGGACAACTTTGAATTTTCAGGGTAAAATTTGATGTTATGATGGAAAGAAAACATTTTAGTGCATTAATTGATCAATATTTCCTCACACATCCCATCGTAGCGCTTTTGGGGCCGCGACAGTGCGGAAAAACAACTTTAGCCCGAACCTATGCGAAGGGCATACTGCTGGGACAATATTTTGATCTTGAAGATGTTGTGGATATTCAACGTCTGGCTTCACCCAAACTTGCGCTTGAGCATCGGGAAGGGTTAATTGTTATTGACGAAATACAGCGTCGCCCTGATCTTTTTCCTGTTTTGCGTGTTTTAATAGACAAACCCAAAAAAAATCAGCGATATTTGATTTTGGGAAGTGCTTCGAGAGAATTGATCCGACAAAGTTCAGAAACATTGGCGGGCAGGATTGCCACTATTGAATTGACGCCGTTTTCTTATGCAGAAACCGGTGAATGGCAAATCTTATGGTTGCGCGGAGGATTTCCAAAATCGTATCTGGCGAATTCTATGGAGGAAAGTGCTCAATGGCGGGAATTTTATATCACTACTTTTCTTGAACAGGACATACCCAATTTGGGGATTCAAATTCCCAGCGTGGCTTTGAGGCGTTTTTGGATCATGCTTTCGCATTATCACGGCAATATTTTTAATGCGTCAGAATTGGCGAGATCATTTGGTATTTCAGACACGACAGTCAGGCGTTACCTGGATATTCTCACGGGGACTTTTATGATCAGGCAATTGTTGCCCTGGAGAGAAAATATCAAAAAACGCCAGGTAAAAGCGCCTAAAATTTATTTTCGTGATAGCGGTCTGCTGCATTCATTTTTGAATATAGAAAGCGAAGATGATTTAATGAAACATCCGAAGCTGGGTGCTTCGTGGGAAGGATTTGCGCTGGAAGAAACGATCAGAGCGCTGGGCGCCAGGCCGCACGAATGTTATTTTTGGGCATCTCATAGCGGTGCCGAACTGGATTTATTGATTTTTCAAAAAGATAAAAGACTGGGGTTTGAATTTAAGTATACGGATGCGCCAAAATTGACAAAATCCATGAAAATCAGCATGGAAGATTTGAAATTGGATCAATTAACAGTTATTTATCCCGGCAAACTGGATTATGCTTTGGCAGAAAATATCGAAGTCAAAAGTTTTGAGAGTTTACTGGATATAACGCAGTAACCTGATAAGAGATTTGGATTTTGTGATATGATCAAGCCAGTCAATGTAGGGTGAATGAGCGCTTACAATTAGCTTTAAGCTTTAGGCGGGCATCCTACTTCATCACGAGCGGCTTCCTCATTCAATAACGATACTCCGGTGCGAAACGAGATTTGTTGTTGCAAGATGCGAAGCGCTGGAAAACTGTAGCGCATGCAACTTTCCACTTCCCAAACATCACCCGTTTTGATATTTACAGCATAATATCCAAGATAAGCGGTCGCACCTGCTTTTGGCGTATCATAGGAAAGTGAAAAATCAAAATAACCAGGCCGATTGGGCTTGCCGTTCGGACCATAGAGATCATCATCAATATACATACCAGGTACAGAGAGGTGAAATTTTTCATGTTTGAGAACAACAATTAGCACTTGTTTGGCCTGTTCTTTGGTCAAACCGCTATGAGCTACACTGTCCCCCCTGCAACAAAGCGGCAAAGCTGCTGCCTGGGCGCCCGACAGCGCCAAGGCAACAACCAGCCCTGCAAAACGTTTCATTTACATTCCATACGAAGCGCTACCATATGAATGGCATCAGCCGCTTTCTTTGCATTAATAACTATGCTGAAAAGAGTGATAATCTTTATGTTTTATTTGGTGTTTTTGGGGTTATTACTTATCCCCTTTATTATTTTATTTGGTCATATGTTGCTCCTGATGGATATGAAAATCTCGTATTCAGCAAGTTCAGAAGGGGCGGGAATGGGTGCGCTTCGCATAACAACATGATTTTGAACGATATGTTGTTGAGATGGTGAAGAAAAGTGTGGCTTGGATAGCTTATTCTTTGGCATTACTGAATTTCTCTATCCCAAAACGAATATCGTTACCCACTGCTTCCCAATCTTTCCTCAGAGCATCTTCTTCTGACTCTTGTGGAAGGTTGATTTTTATTTCCCTTTCTGGCGGATAACAGCGTCTGTTTTGTTCATTTTAGCACATGAAGACTAAAAAATCGGTTCACCTGTATCGCTGGCGGTGCCGTTGTCGTCAGGACTCTCAGCAGCAACAGCGGTTTGTTGCGGCACAGTGTCCTGCGTAAAATATTCAGATATCGCATCGCTGTCATTATCGCCGGCAAGCATGCCGGTAACGGGATCGATTTTGGCAGAAACGATATCGCCGGGTTGTGCAACTGTATGTTCGGGTTTGCCCTGGAGCGCTTTGCCCATGTAGTCCATCCAGATAGGCAATGACGCTCCTGCGCCATATTCTTTCAGAGGCTTAAGTTGATCGAAACCTACCCACACAGTAGTCATGATATCGCTGTTAAATCCATTGAACCAGGCGTTGGTATAATCATTGGTCGTCCCTGTTTTGCCTGCCAGATCAGAACGTCCCAGAGATAAGGCTTTCGATCCCGTTCCGTCATCAATCACGGATTTCATGGCGCTGACCATCAGAAAATCTGTATCAGCTGATAAAACCCTCTGCGGCGGGTCAGGATGATATTGGAAAACCACCTTGCCATTGGCATCGACCACTTTATCGATAAGATAAGGATTAACACGATAACCACCGTTGGCAAAGACGGCATAGCCGTTAGCCAATTGCAACGGCGTGACATCCAGTGTGCCTAATGCAATGGTTAAATTACGGGGAATTTGTTTGGGAGCAAATCCAAAACGTGCCAGATATTTGATGGCATAATCCACGCCAATGGTTTGTAAAACGCGAATAGAAACCAGGTTAAGTGAGTGTGCCAACGCTTCTCGTAAACGTATTGATCCTGGAAATCGTCCTCTGTCACTTTGGTCATTTTGCGGACGCCATTCGCCATCGGGTGAACTGGGATCAGGTAACACGATAGGATCATCACTAAAAGTGCTTGCCAGGGTATAGCCGTCATCCAATGCTGCAGAATAGATAAACGGCTTAAAGCCCGAACCGGGTTGGCGCAACGCTTGGGCTGCGCGGTTGAAGTTACTTAAACGAAAATCAAACCCACCGACAAGCGCCAAGATTGCGCCAGAGTTGGGATTCAGTGATACCAGAGCCGCTTGTGCAGCAGGAACTTGTGCCAGGCTAAAGGTTTTGTCAGCATTTTGATTGACCAACACCACATCCCCCTGGCGTAAAATGCTGTTGGCTGATCTGGCACGTGTCCAGGCAATACCTGCCCAGGGTATGACAGCAGATTGGCCTTTTTTCATGAGAACATCAATATTTTTATCTGTGACTGCTAATACAATTGCAGGCTGAAGTAAATTTACATAAGGAATTAATTTTAAATAATTTTCAAGTACGGGGATGGGTGCATTGGCGACGTTCGGCAGATGTGCCATGGGCCCGCGATAACCATGGCGCTGATCATAAGCCAGCAAGCCTGTTCGCACAGCTTCATTGGCATATAGCTGATCCTGGCTGCTGACGGTTGTGTAAACTTTATAGGAGCGCGTAAAAGCATCTTCGCCAAAAGTGGTTGCCATCATCATGCGGGCCATTTCACCAATATAAGGCGCCCAGACCTGCACGGGCCTGCCATGATAGCTGGCATCCAGAGGTGTATTCATTGCCGCCTGATATTGTGTTTGTGTAATAAAGTTTAAGTCATACATGCGTTCCAGGACATGATCCCGCCGCAGTTTGGCGGCGCTGGGATTGCTGATGGGATTGGCTGCGGATGGCGCCTGCGGCAAACCCGCCAGCATGGCCATTTCAGGCAAAGTCAGTTGATTGAGCGTTTTGCCATAATAAACTTGCGCTGCAGCGGCAATACCATACGCCTGTTGTCCAAAAAATATCCTGTTCAGATAAAGTTCCAGTATTTTTTCTTTGGATAATTTCTGGTTGATTTTAAGGGCAAGCAGAATTTCCTCGAGTTTACGGGTATAGGTTTTTTGCCGGGTTAAGAAGAAGTTGCGGGCGACCTGCATGGTGATCGTGCTGGCGCCCTGGGATTTAGTGCCAGTGACGGCAAGATTGATGGCGGCGCGCATTAATCCATAAATATCAACACCGTTGTTTTCAAAGAAGCGCTGATCTTCCGTGGCGAGTAAAGCCTTGATAAAAAGCGGTGGAAGTTGTTCGTAAGTGACAGGCGTGCGGCGAACCGGGCCAAATTCACCCATCAATTTGCCATCGCTGGTATACACCTGAAGCGGCACTTCAAGCTGAAAATGCTTTAAGTCGCTGACGTCTGGCAGTTGACCTTCGAGCCACGCATATGCCAATGCAAGAACAATAAGCCCTGTGATGAAAAGACTGGCGAAAAAAGAGAGTATCCAGGACAAACGTAACATATTACAATTGTGTTTCCTATAGTAAGATTTTGCAATAGTATATACGATTTAATAATTTTTGATAGTTGATAATGGGATTGATAATTAAAGAGGTAAAAATTTTATGGAATATATGATAGGTCTGGATTTTCGTGCGCCTATACGCATCGCGTGCCTTAAGGCATTGTCAGATAAGCGCTTTTTAGTCACTCACTGCGAGGTTATTGATAACCTTGCCTGGTGTTCTCCTGATGTTTCTCAATTTATTAATATCACCCTTCCTGATACCCATATCTTAAATAAATCTGTGATAGAAGCTGATAAAAATAATATAGAGAATAATATGGATATGGTTTGGGATCGCCGCGGTGAATCAGGTGTTATGACGTCCCGGGAAAAAAGAGATAAAATTCTTGCTCAATTCCAACAGCATCATCTGAATATCCATGCAATAGATATTGAAAGCGAAGCGATTGCAAGAGCGTTGCGTGTTCTTTGTGATGTGACAGATCAATATATGGGTATATTATTTTATGATCATCATCAAAAAATATATTTAAGCATTTTTAAAGACCAGCAAAAGATATTTTTTCATCAGGAAAATATTACAGATAATCATCAAGATAATATTGATATTATCATTAAGCGCGCTTTTAAGTTATTTGAATCACGCTATGATAATCCTATAGAAATACCGCAATTGAAAGTTTATATTATAGGCGAATATCCTGAAGAATTCACAAAATGGGGTATTGTCCCTGATATTACTCAGAAGCTCAATTTTGAATCAGAATCTCATCAGGAAAGATTTAAAAAAGAAAACACACAATGGCTATTGGCTTGTGGTCTCTGTTTGTGGGACAAAAAATCCAGTTGGAATTTGATGCCCTGGCGTGAAAGTGATAAACGCGAGGAGAGAAAAAATCTGTTCAAGCTGATGATAAAAGTCATATTATCTGGAATGGGTGTCGTGCTATTAGCGCATAGCCTAATTTTGTTGACGCTCTATTTTCAAGATGCACATAACAGCGGTTTAGATGAAAAAATACAAAAACTGAATACTCAGGCACTGGCAGTGAACCAGGCAGAACAGGAAATCAATACGCTCCAATCGCGTATAAAAATACTGAAACAATTTTCTGGTGATCAATTATTGCCGATAAGATTTTTGAATAATCTCAGCCAGTCTATGCCAGATGGCATGTTTCTCAATTCACTCACTGTTGAACATCGTAAAGCTTCTATTGCTGGCCGAGGTGAAACAGAAGCCCAAATCAATGCTTTATTAAATACACTTAAACACCGTTCTGATTTGGTTAATGTTATATTAAAAAACACTTCTCGGGACGAATCCAACCCGCCGTATTATTTTGATTTTAATATTGAAATGGAGTTAAATTGATATGAATCATTTAATTAAAAACGTGATATTTATACTTTTATTTTTGTTGATATTGGCGACAGGTTATTGTATTGATCTGGATCATCAATGGGCCAGGTTTTTGCGTGCAGGAGATCATTCTCATCAGCTTGAAGCAAGTTTAAAACAAACACATCAAAAAATTCTCCAGACAGATCAATATAAGTATTTATTATCAAAAACGCGCGCTGAATTTGATCAGGCAAAAGCAGCACTGCCTGATGCGGATAATATACAGTCTTTTATCAATACAACTATTATACAGTCAGGTAAAAATCAAGGTTTAAAGTTTTTGACCGTAAATCCACAGTCATCTACAGCAAAAGATTTTTATCATATTATTCCTGTTCAGCTTGTTATCCTGGGAACGTATCAACAGTTTTCGGATTTTCTTAAGCTGTTAAATACGCAACATTATTTTATTCATATAGATGATTTTTCTATGACAAGACAGCAGCCTGCCGGGACAACGGTGCTGAAAAATAATGAAAATACGCCAGATGGTTTGATAATTAATGCGACCGCAGATTTTTATTATTTTTAATATTATTGTAATTATTGGAGTAAAATAATGATCAAAAAAATCAGTTTATTTTTTGGAATATCTCTATTTTATATCTTGCCAGGCTATGCAGCCCAGTGCGACCCATTTACAATAAGCTGTCGAAATACCAATGAGTTATTGACAAAATATCCGGTAACAGCTTTAAGTATGGTGGGAATTATAGATAAAAAAAATCAAATATGGGCGATTATCAAAGCGCCGGATCAGCATGTTTATTCTGTTACTACGGGCAGTCCTATAGGTCTTGGAGGTGGAAAGGTTATACGCATCACTTCGCGGCAGATCATTGTCCAACAAGAAAAAAAGAGCGTGACAATTTGGTTGCAGCAGGTAAAATAACGGGATAGTTCATTAATAAAAGGATATTTTCATGAAATTTTATGTAATAAATATTGTTTTTTTGATTTTTGTTTTGATAAGCTTTGCTGTAAATGCATCGGAAAAAGATAAATCTCTGAATTTGGATTTTAATGATATCCCCGTCAGGGATGTATTACAGATGCTTGCCAATATCAATCACACCAATATGGTTCTGAATGATGCAGTTAAAGGCAATATTTCTCTCCATCTTGAACATGTTTCCTGGCAGCAGGCATTAGCGGTTATTCTACAAGAACAAGGATTAGGTATAGAAAATACAGATCATGTCATGATGATTTCGCCGCTGGAGACGATAGCCAAACATCAGGAAATGAAACAAAATCTAGAAAATCTCGCACCGCTTCAATCTCGCATCATTGAGCTTCATTATACAAAAGCAGAAGAAATTACTGCGCTCATCAAAAATCAAAACAAACCATTGCTATCATCGCGCGGTAATATTAGCGCAGATAAGCGCACGAATACGCTCTGGATTGAAGATGTGCCTTCCAGATTGGATCAGGCGCTGCAATTTATTCATCAGGTCGACGTGCCGGTCAAACAAGTGTTGATTGAGGCCAGAATTGTGACGATTGATGAAAAATATGAACAGGAACTGGGTGTGCGTTTTGGATTGACGCGTCCTGGTAATCATTTGAGCGGCAGCCTGGAGGGTGCGAATAATCTCATTAAAAATAATCATGATTTTGTGAATAATCCATTGTCGCGTCTCAATGTCGATTTACCCACACAAAATCCCAATGCGGCATCGATAGGACTTGCGTTGGCGACATTGGGCGGCGGGAATTTATTAGATCTGGAGTTATCCGCGCTTGAAACAGAAGGTGCAGGGCAAATTATTTCCAGTCCTCGTTTGATGACGGCCAACCAGCAACCCGCTACAATTTTATCAGGCCAGGAAATTCCCTATCAGCAAGCTACAAAATTTGGTGCTACCAGCGTGGCGTTTCAAAAAGCAGTTTTAAGTCTGACAGTCACGCCTCAAATCACGCCAGAGGGAAAGCTTTTATTGGCGCTCCAGGTTAATCAGGATCGTCCCGGCTCTACTTTGATTCAGGGCGTTCCTGAAATTGAAACGCGTGAAATTAAAACACAGGTGTTGATCAATAACGGCCAAACTTTGGTATTGGGCGGGATTTATGAGCAAAACAAAAACAATCAGATAGAGCGCGTCCCGTTTTTGGGAAATTTACCTGTTATAGGTCATCTCTTTCGCCATACACTGACACAAAAAAATCGTCGTGAACTGTTGATTTTTGTGACGCCAACAATTGCCGCTCAATAATATTTGATATTAATTGTCTTGCGGAAGTTGATCAGTCTCCATCTGCGCAATGGCTTTTAAAGAATTGATGTCTGTAATATAAATATCTTTTTTGATAATTTTTATAATCTGTTCATATTGAAATGTATGCAGAGTGCGGCTGACGGTCTCATGTGCCAATCCTAATAAATTGCTGATATCAAACTGTGACATTGATAAATGGATATGATCATTTTCAGCTTTTTCTTCACGGGGCCGATAAAAAATATCCAGTAAAAAAGCGGCAATGCGGCGTTTGGCATTTGTCGCCAGAGGAATAGTTCTATTTTTTTGCAGTTTATGACTGATGAGATAAATAAAACGATGAAGCAATGCAGGGGATTCATTCATGAGTTTAAAAAACAAGTCGACAGGTATTGCACAAAATTGGCTTGTTTCCAGTGCAATGGCAGAAAAACTATAATTCGAGGAAGACAGAGATTCCAGTGCAAGCAAATCGCCAGGGTAATAAAAGCCATTTATTTTTTCATTGCCATCTGTGTCTACAACATATTCTTTGCAGCATCCGGAATATACCGCAAAAATGTACTGCACTTTCTGGTGTTGAAAATATAAGTGCTCCCCTGGATGCAGAATATACAATCGGGTGATGATGGCATTAACCTTTTCTATTTCATCCGCGTTCAAGTGATGCGCGATGCAGAGTGATGAAACGGGGCAATGACTACAGTGAATATGAGTGCTCATACGGTTTTTGACCATCTTTTTTCCCTCCTGATAAAACAAATGTTTATAAGTCAAGGAAGCTTTATTGTGATGAGACGCCACTATACGACATTTCTCACAAGATTATTTGATTTTAAGCAAAATTAAAAAAATAAAAATGTATGCGGCGCCCCCCGGTTTAAAATTATGGTCTATAGTTATTATGACTTATGGATAAAAAACAGGAGGTTCGCGATGAAAAAGAAAGCCATCATCATTGTTATTGGCATAGCTATTCTTATGTTTGTGCTCCTTGTTGTCCCCAGAGAAGTGATGTCTCTTGAGCGTTATGGTGAAATGATTTGCCAAAATGAAGGATATACTTGTGTCAAAGTCCAAAAAGGACAATCCTGGGAGAGCCTTTTTCCTGACGAAAATCAACGGGCAATTGTGATGCGTCTCAACCGCATTAATGAGCGCTTGTTCAGAGGAGAGATTATTGCAGTGCCTGAGAATTTGAATAATATGGATTATATGCAACTTTCGCCATTTGAGCAAAATATTGGGCCAACAGGGTATAAACAAATCATTGTTGATCCTGTCGTCATGGCTTTTGCTGCTTATGATGAAAATGGCAATCTGGTTCGATGGGGGCCTGCTTCACTGGGCAGAGACTGGTGTCCGGATATCGGCAGTCGTTGCCGCAGCAAACCTGGCGCATATAAAATTTATGAAAAAAGAGGAGAAGGCTGTTTTTCCAGTAAATTCCCTGTGCCCGATGGCGGCGCGCCAATGCCGTTCTGCATGTTTTTCCGAGGCGGATATGCCATCCATTCATCTGAACTGCCAGGTTACAATGCGAGTCATGGCTGTATCCGAATTTTTTATGAAGATGCTGAATGGTTGAATCATGAGTTTGCATCCATTGGCACACCTATAATAGTCAGGCCGTATGAAACCTGAAATGGCTATGATAATATAAATTCTCTTAATCATAACTTAATAGAGGATGCAACATGTTGAATACAGCTATGGTTTTTGATGTACTGGATTATGCCAGAAAATTAAAAGAAGCGGGTTTCACAGAAAAACAGATCGAAGTTCAGGCAGAGACTATCTCTAAGCTAGTCCATGAGAGGCTGGCGACGAAGAAGGATCTCAAGGATTTGGAACTTGCGACGAAGAAGGATCTCAAAGAGTTGGAACTTGCTACCAGACGGGACATCAAAGAATTGGAAAAACTGACTCAACGGGACTTTAAAACATTTGAAGGTCGTATGGAATCAAAATTAGAAAAAATGGAAATGCGCATTATTTTTAAACTGGCCAGTGTCAATGTTGTTGTCATTGCGTTATTTACTGGTCTATTAGGAATTCTGATAAAACTATGACTCGTTCTCTTAAAGCGCGCTGGCTACTCTTTTTTGCTGTCATAGGTCCGGGTCTTGTTGTCATGTTTGCTGATACAGATGCGGGCAGTATTATTACAGCTGCACAAAGTGGTGCCGTTTGGGGCTATAAATTACTGCCCCTGCAGCTGATTCTGATTCCCATATTGTTTTTTGCGCAAGAATTAACTATTCGTTTAGGTTTAGTAACGGGCATGGGACATGGAGAGCTGATTAAAAATAAATTTGGCAATTTCTGGGCGTGGCTTTCTGTCACAACGTTAATTGTATCTTGTATCGGCGCTATTTTGGCTGAATTCAGCGGCATCGCGGGTGTAGGTTTATTGTTCGGCATTCCCCGTTGGGAATCGATGTTGACAGTAGTGACATTCCTCATCATCGTTGCCTGGACAGGCTCATATTTGACTGTTGAAAGAGTTGCTTTGTTATTGGGTGCATTTGAATTGGTCTTTGTCTACGTTGCCTGGCGCGCTCATCCTGCATTGTCTGAAATTCATGAGTCTATTAAAAGTTTCCCCATCACAAATTCCAGTTTTTTATATTTATTGGCGGGTAATATTGGTGCGGTTATTATGCCCTGGATGATTTTCTTTCAGCAATCAGCTGTTTTGGATAAAGGCTTGACGGCAGAACAACTTAAACCCGCGCGTTGGGATACGATTATTGGTGCTTTTGTGACGCAGCTAGTGATGAGTGCTGTATTGATTGCAACAGCGGCGACTATAGGAAAAACACATCCGGGTGCATCTCTCAATGATGTTCATCAAATCAGTGAAGCATTAGTACCGTCTTTGGGTGTCAACGCAGGACGTATTTTATTCGCAGCGGGCATGTTAGGCGCGGCTCTTATTGCCGCGATTGTAGTTTCTCTGACTGCTGCGTGGGGATTGGGTGAAGTGATGGGTTATCGGCGATCTCTCCAGGACCACCCTCGTGAAGCGCCATGGTTTTATGGTGTCTACACGCTTGTTTTAATTATTGGCGGTATAGTGATTGTTTCGGGCATTAATATTGTTAATTTAAGCGTTGCTGTGAATGTTATGAATGCTTTTCTATTGCCTATTGTATTGGGATTTTTATTTGTTTTAGCCTGGAAAGCCTTGCCAGAAGAATATAGATTAAAAGGATGGTATGCAGGATTTCTCGCTATCGTATTAGGCGTAACTGCATTGTTTGGATTAGTCGCGGGTATTTTTGGCAGTTAGAAATATAATATGTAGAGACGCAAAATATTGCGTCTCTACGGTTTCACGACAGCAAATATCACGGCGCCGATTAAAACTACTACAGGATATTCATTCAACCAACGATAAAAAATATGGCTATGCGTATTACGATTTTCTTTAAATATTTTAATCAAATATCCGCAATAAAAGTGATAGATAATTAAAGTACTGACTAATAATAATTTAAGTTGTAACCACATGGAATGGAGATAAAACGGCTCATCTTTTAATAACCAAAATCCAAATACAATTGTCAGAATCATGCCTGGCGTTGTGATGCCGTAATATAATTTTCTTTCCATGATTTTAAATCGCTCCTGGCTCAGCTTATCTTCCGCCATGCTGTGATAGACAAATAATCTGGGCAAATAAAATATCCCGCTGAACCATACTACTATGCTGATAATATGCAACGCTTTAATCCAAAGCATAAGTTTTTTTACCTCGATCAAGTTTGACAATTGTGCTATATTTGTACTAGATTTAAAAGATAAGAATTTTTCCGAATTTGAGGATATTTTATGGATTTAAAATTTAAGCCTTATGATCCACTTGTTGAGAAAATCGCTGATTACTTAATCTGGTTTTGTCATGAGCATGGCGGTCTTTTAACAAATCTTAAACTTCAAAAACTGCTTTACTATGCGCAAGGCTGGTTTTTGACTTTAAAGGGCAAGGTTTTATTTTCTGATTCAATAGAGGCATGGATTCATGGGCCTGTTATTCCCATTATTTATCATCAGTTTAAAGAATACTCTTATAATGCAATTTCTAAAGAAGTCCTTAAACCTGATTTGTCTGATGAAATTACAGATCATTTGCATGAAATCATTAAAGTTTTCGGGGGATGTAGTGCATATGAACTCGAACTCATGACGCATCGGGAAGAGCCCTGGATAAAAGCCCGCAGAGGCATTCCTGCTGATATATCCTGCCAAAATGAAATTACCACTGAAAGCATGAAACAATATTTTGCAAGGATTGCATCTGAAAATGAAAAAAAAGATTAAAAAATCAATCGAGCCTATTTCCTCTCGTATCAAAAAATCAACAGAAATGGATAACTCTCATATTTCGTTTTCATTTAAATACCTGGATATCCAAATTGGCTCAGTTTTTTATATTGTGTGGTTTGATCCGGATCATAAGCTGTATCCCTGAGTTTTTCATTCCCTTTTTCTGTTCAAAATCTGTTATCCTCCCCCCAGCTTTTCCATTAAGTTAAGTTTCAAAGAGTATGACTCATGCGTGAATTATTCCGAACATCTGCCAGTATCGACAAGCGTAAGCTTATCCCCAATCGATGGGATATGTTTGCATTATTGTTTGTCTTCACTTGTCTGGCATTGTTGGGAACAGCAGCGCATCAGATGTCAGTGCCTTATCATCTGGGACAGCAGATTGCCGTTTCGTTGTCGCCAGACAAATTACCCAGCTATGCTATGCAGACTGTTTTGCGCATGTTTATCGCGCTTTTCTTTTCGCTATTATTTACTTTTACTGTCTGTACCTTGGCGGCTAAAAACAAGCATGCAGAGAAAATTATTATTCCTATTATAGACATCCTCCAGTCTGTGCCTGTCATGGGATTTTTGTCTATCACAGTCGTAGGATTTATTGCTTTATTTCCAGGCAGTCTATGGGGCGCGCAGTGCGCCGCGATTTTTGCTATTTTTACCTCTCAAGTTTGGAATATGGCTTTGAGTTTTTATCAGAGTTTGCGGACATTGCCTGCCGAATTGCGTGAAGCGTCAGACATGTTTCACCTTTCTGCCTGGCAGCGTTTCTGGCGGGTAGAAGTTCCTTTTGCCATGCCAGGGTTATTATGGAACACCATGTTATCTATGTCGGCCAGCTGGTTTTTTGTTGTCGCTTCTGAAGCAGTCACTGTCTCCAATCAAACGATTACTTTGCCAGGCATAGGATCTTATATTGCATTAGCTATCTTACACAAAAATGTTCATGCTGTGATCTATACTATTATTACTATGTTTACAGTAATTTTATTATATGACCAATTATTATTTCGCCCTTTGATTAAATGGTCAGATCGTTTTCGTATTGAACAATCATCAACAGCAGTACAAACGAAGAATTCATGGATAGGCAATATTTTTCGCCGGACTTTTTTGATGAAATATATCGGCATATTATTGGCCGTTCTGGCGGATAAGTGGATTAATTTTTCATTTTTTTCGTTTACACATTCTGAGAAAATGTCAGAATCCAAATCCTATTCTCCCTGGATAAATAAGATTATTTTGATACTTTGGTATAGCGTACTTGTCGTATTGATTGTCTATACAGTCATTTATTTATGGCATTTTATTTTCGCGACAGTCAATTTTGCGGAAGTTAAACATGTTTTTCTATGGGGATTTTTTACGTTATTGCGGGTTTTCGCGATTGTATTGATCAGCACGATTGTCTGGGTACCATTGGGTGTATGGATAGGATTGCGTCCACAGTGGGCTGAGATTATTCAGCCTATCGCACAGTTCTTAGCAGCTTTTCCGGTGAATTTATTATTTCCATTGTTTGTCATCGTTATTGTCCGTTATCATCTTAATGTCGATATCTGGACAACACCGCTGATGTTATTAGGTACGCAATGGTATATCTTATTTAATGTCATTGCGGGTGCGTCATCACTACCTAAAGATCTGAGACAAGCGGCAGATAATTTTGGTGTGACGGGATGGTTGTGGTGGAAGCGCCTCATATTGCCAGGCATATTCCCCTACTATATTACAGGCGCAATTACTGCTGTCGGCAACGCTTGGAATACCAGTACCGTGGCAGAAGTGGTCAGTTGGGGAAGTACAACGCTCCATGCGCATGGATTAGGTGCTTATATTATGGAATATAGCGCCGAGGGAAATTTTCCGTATCTTGTATTGGGCATTTGTGTGATGTCAATATTTGTATTGACCCTCAATCGCCTATTATGGAGGCCGTTATATCAACTGGCCCAACGAAAATATCAGCTGGATTAGAAATTATGTCAATATCATCGACTATTATAGAAGTTAAAAATATTACGAAATCATTTAGAAAAGCAGAGCATCAAGACTTATTGGTCTTAGATAATATTAATCTGACAATGAAAGAGGGCGAGATAGTTGCTTTGTTAGGACGATCAGGGTCTGGTAAATCAACAATGCTTAGAATTATAGCGGGATTAATCAATCCCAGTTCAGGTGAAGTACTTTATCGAAATAAAAAAGTTTCTGGTGCTGTGCATGGTATAACAATGGTCTTTCAGAATTTTGCACTCATGCCCTGGTTGACCGTATTGCAAAACGTAGAATTAGGCTTAGAAGCTTTGGGCGTGCCTAGACAAGAACGCCGCGTGAGGGCGCTGAAAGCGATAGATATTATTGGCTTAGACGGATTTGAATCTGCCTTCCCTAAAGAGTTATCAGGTGGTATGAAACAGCGTGTCGGATTTGCGAGAGCATTGGTTGTCAATCCAGATATTTTATTAATGGACGAACCATTCTCAGCCTTGGATGTTCTCACAGCCGATAATCTTAAGAGCGATTTATTAGATCTCTGGCAAGAAAAACGAACCAATACGAATGGTATTTTATTCGTTACACATAATATCGAAGAGGCAGCGTATTTGGCTGATAGAATTATTGTGTTCAACAGCGATCCGGGTTCTATTCGCGCAGAATTAAAAGTGGATTTGGTGCATCCACGCAATGAGCAGTCAGAAGAATTTCGCCAAATTGTCGATAGAATTTATACGTTGATGACCACACGCCCGCAAGATGAAAAATCTCTGGTCAGACGTATTGTGACCAAGAAAATTGGATTAGGATATCGTTTGCCTGATGCAGATGTTGCAGAATTATCAGGATTATTAGAGACTTTAGATGAGTCAGAGCATCAGGGAAAAATGGATTTGCCTGAAGTGGCGGATTATCTCAGTTTAAATATTGATGATTTATTTCCGATTACTGAAGTGTTAGAAATTTTAGGTTTTGCCATGGTTTCCCAAGGTGACATAGAACTCACCAAAGCCGGAAAATTATTTGCCAATGCAGATATCTTAGAGCGCAAAAAAATCTTTGCAAACCATCTCTTAAAATCAGTTCCGTTGGCTGAAAGAATCAAACGTGTTTTAGATGAACGCCCGAATCATAAAGCCAATAAAGAAAGATTTATCAACGAATTAGAGGATTATCTCAGTGAGCAGGAAGCTGAAAAAGTCTTAAGAACTATTATCGACTGGGGTCGATACGCCGAAATTTTTGCCTATGACAATAATACAGGTATATTAAGCTTGGAAAATCCGGGGTAATTTTTATTTAATTATCGCATTCCAGGGCAATGCAAGCGCATGTTCTGTAACAGGATAGCATTCTTTACCTGCATAGATAATCAGTCCCGGCTGGATTTTTTGGTTAGGGTATGTTTCCCGAAAAGCTAAAATGCTCCGTGCATCATATCCATTTAAGACAGTTTTGCATTTAATCTCAATGGGATAAAGCATGCCGTTGAGTTCGAGAATGATATCTACTTCTCTGCAGTCGATGCGCTGATACCTAGTTCACGCCCCATCTGGGAATGATTAATTTCCTGGCTCGTCAGTGCAGCGGCAATGTTTAAGAAACGCTCAAATAAATTTAAATCACGAATGTTTTCCAATAATCTTACATCTCTTTCGATATAAGTTTCCAGATAGGATTTGAAATAAAATGTCATTGCTTCATCAGATAATCCTAATGTGCCGGGTAATCAATCCGCCACGCCATAAATGTCCTGGATAGAATCAAATACAATATGCTTAAATTCAGGAAAAAGATGACCAAGCAAAGTGCTTTTACCGACTTGCCGTGCGCCTCTGACTAAAATGATCTTAAAATATGGCGCCAGCTTGAGCAGTTTTTCTTCCAGATGCCGACGAAGGTACATATAAACTCTCCAAATTCCCTAACATATTAATTATATCATAATATCCCCGTCAGTAACCCCTGAACGCCTTTCCAGACGATTTCCAAGCCAATACATAAATTAATAAAAGCGGAGAGTCGCATGATGATACGAGAGCCGGTTTCGCCGACATATCGGGTTACGCGGTCTGCATAGCGATAGCAAACCCAAACCGTAAACGCAGCGAGAAGAATGCCAGTCGAAGCTGTAAGTTCTCCTACCATGGTGTCGACCCATGTTTTATGGATTTGACCCGCGCCGATGGTTAAAGTCACAGCAATACAGCCAGGACCAGCTGTCAGCGGCATGGTGAGCGGAAAAAAAGCCATTTCTTTGACATCTTTATCTGTGCGGGAGACTTGCTCTTCGCCTTCTTTGTCTACAATAGGTTGATTAAGTACCTTCCAGGCAAGCGAAGCAACAACAAATCCGCCGCCGATTTGGACGATGGGAATCGTAATCCCAAAGAAGCTTAATATCCACGAACCTGTGAGTAACACAATAGTTAATAATACAAAAGTATTAATGCCCACTTGTTTTGAGAGCTTATTTAGAGTTGTGTCCGGCAATCCGCGTGTAAAATTCAAAAAAATCATTGCCCCCCCGAGTGGATTTAATACAGGAAAAAGCGCCGCAAAGGCAAATAAAATACCCTGAATATGTTCAAACATGAGTGAAGCCCTTAAAGTGCATAAGATTATATAAGATAAAATATAGAATAAATTTCGAACTGTATTCTATATGGTAAACTATACTTTGACAAAAATTTTATGGAAATAAAATATATTATGTTTAATCTTATTTTATACCAACCCGAAATCCCGCCGAATACGGGTAATATTATTCGTCTGTGTGCCAATACAGGTACAGCGTTGCATCTGATCAAGCCTTTGGGATTTTCTATTGAAGACAAACAACTTCGCCGCGCAGGATTGGATTATCATGAATTTGCGGATATTAAGGTCTATGAAAGTCTCAATGACTGTTTGGAGAAATTAAATCATTCAAGAATATTTGCCTGTTCAACCAAAGGCAAAAAAGGCTACACAGATATTCGATATCAATCTGGCGATGTTTTTATATTAGGTCCTGAGACGCGGGGGTTGCCACGGGAAATATTAGAAAAATTTGAAGTAATTAAAATCCCAATGACACCCAATAATCGCAGTTTGAATCTATCAAACGCAGCTGCTGTCATACTCTATGAAGCTTGGCGGCAGTGTGGTTTTGTGGGATCTGTGTAGAGACGCAATATTTTGCGTCTCTACGCTGCCTTCTCCGCAATCAACAATACGCCTTCGGCGCGGATGATTTTAACCACAGCGCCGACAGGTAAATCGGGGCCTTTGACTGTCCAGATGGAATCATCCACGCGGATTTTACCGCGGCCATTTTGAATCGGTTCAATCAATACAAAAGTCCGACCGACATATTGCTCACTGCGGCGATTGAGTTTAGGATCATCTGTTGTAATTGGATAACGTCTAAGATATGCCCACCAGAGAACAGTCGTGATAACAGCAATGGCACTGAACAGCATCATTTGGGTTCCCCATGAGGTTGCAGGGAAAATCCAGACAATTGTGCTGACCAGCAGAGCAGATATGCCTATCCATAACAAAAATCCACCGCTGATGGAAACTTCAGCAATAAATAAAATGGCGGATAGAATTAACCAGTGCCATTGTGTCAGCGTGTGAAACATTATGATTTAACCTCTGTTTTGCCGCCAAAGGCTTCTTTGGCAATAGCAGAAATGCCGCCTATTGCGCCGATAACACCGGAAGCGTCGAGCGGCATCAGAATCACTTTCTGATTGTTCGCCGAAGCGATTTTGCCTAAAGCATCAATATATTTCTGTGCCACAAAATAATTAACCGCTTGTATGCTGCCTTTGGCAATGGCTTCTGATACAGATGTTGTTGCTTTACCTTCCGCTTCTGCTAATCTTTCTCTGGCTTCTGATTGTCTGAAAGCCGCTTCTTTATCGCCTTCAGCTCTTAAAATAACAGCTTGTTTTTCGCCGTCTGCTTTTAAGATAGCAGATTGTTTAAGTCCTTCTGCTTCTAAGATAAGCGCACGTTTTTCACGCTCCGCTTTCATTTGGCGTGCCATAGAATCGACCAAATCTTTTGGCGGCTCAATCGCTTTAATTTCAATACGAGTCACTTTCAAACCCCAGGGCGCTGTGGCATTGTCTATAACATGCAATAATTGCGTATTGATACTGTCTCGCTGAGATAACATGGCATCCAAATCAAGCGAGCCCAATACAGTACGAATATTCGTCATGCTGAGATTACGCATAGCATTATCGAGATAACGTACTTCATAAGCCGCTTTGGCAGCATCTATTACCTGGAAAAATACGACAGCATCGACACGCACCATCGCGTTATCACGGCTGATAATTTCCTGGGGCGGAATATCTAACACTTGCTCCATGACATTCAGCTTCGCACCAATTCGATCAATAAACGGTACAATAAGATTTAAGCCGGGTTTCATGGTGTGCGTGTAGCGGCCAAATCGTTCGACAGTCCATTCATAGCCTTGAGGGACCTGTTTGGCGCCCATGTAGATCACCATAATAGCCAGTACGACGATGACAATCATTGCATATTCAAAGCCCATCTCTATCTCCTTAATGAATTCATAAACGTTAAAGTGCTATATTAGCAAAATATGAAAGTGAATGATGATTTTTTACAAATGTTGAGAAAAGGCTTAACGCCCGGACATCTGATGACGGATCCATCAGACTGCTGGCTTTATAGCTATGACAACAGCCGTCATCGGGCATTGCCTGAGGCGGTCGTGTTTGCGCGTGAAACTCAGGAAGTCCAGCATATTGTTCAATCATGTTATAAATATGGTATTCCATTAGTTGTGCGCGGGCGCGGTACAGGAACGCCAGGCGGTGCTGTGCCGATACAAGGCGGCGTGGTTTTATCGTTGGAAAAAATGGATAAAATCATCGAGGCTAATTTTCAAGATCGATATATCAAAGCCGAAGCGGGTGTTTTAAATCAGGCTATACAAAATATTGCTGAAAAAGCAGGATTTTTCTTTGTGCCGGATCCTGGCAGTGCTGCTTATTGTACAATTGGCGGGAATATAGGCTATAACGCCGCAGGTCCGCGCGCGGTAAAATACGGTGCAACGCGAGAACATGTTTTGGGTCTCACTGCGGTGACAGGTATTGGCGAGATTATTCATACAGGCACTTATACAACCAAGGGTGCCGTAGGATATGATTTAACGCGATTATTAATTGGTTCTGAGGGAACATTAGCTGTCATTACAGAAGCGATATTAAAACTCACGCCCTTATCTGATTTTAAAAATACGCTGCAAATTACTTATCGTGATTTAGATTCTGCCATGCAGGCGGTGATTAACATCATGTCGCAGCCTTATTTGCCGTCTGCTTTAGAGTTTTTGGATGAGAGTTGTTTGAAATTAATTCAATATCATTACAGTGATGCCGTTTGTATGTTATTAATAGACATAGATGACGAAAGAGCTAAAAAAAATATTTTAAATGCTGTTCAAAATAAAGACTTGATTGAAATTCATCAGGCTGAAAATCAAACAGAAATGCGTAATCTTTGGGCGGCACGAAAAGCTTTATCACCCGCGCTGAAAACCCTTTCGCCGTATAAAATCAACGAAGATATCGTCGTGCCGGTTTCTCGAGTTCCTGAATTATTATTGGGCATCAAAAAATTGGGTGAAAAATATCAGATTCCCATCGTCAATTTTGGTCATATTGGCAATGGTAATATTCATGTTAATTTATTGACCAAAAGCGCTGATGAGTGCTTAAGCGAAATATTTGATCTGGTGATTAATCTTAAGGGAACTTTATCAGGTGAGCATGGCATAGGATTAGAAAAAAAGCCTTATATTTCCCGCGTAATAGACAAATCAACTTTGGATATCATGAGACAAATCAAAAAATCTTTTGATCCAAAATCTATTTTAAATCCCGGCAAGATTTTTCCGGATGTCACAGCAATAAACCGGGCAGACACGTAGGTCTGCCCCTACGCGCAACGATTAAATTTGTAGGGGCGCCCCTTGTGGGCGCCCATTTGGATTAGGGCACCCATAAAGGGTGCCCCTACAAAAATAAACAGCCTTTTTAAAATTTGTTGTGAACGAAAAACAAGATAAATTTTTTTTTCTGAAAATTAATATTTCCTTAAGGTTTAGTTGGTATATTGATATTGAGAACAATCAATTTACTCACTAACAAAACAGGAGATATTTTATGGCTAATGAACCGTGGGATAAAAAAATACAGGCAATTAGAAATGCCCTGGATGAAACAACAGAAGTAATGCATCAAAATATAGATAAAATATTAGAACGAGGAGAAAATATAAATGCCCTGCAAGAAAAAACTGAAAAGCTTGCCGCAAATTCTGTCAACTTTAAAGGGAAAACTAGGGAATTACGCGATTCCGCCGAATGTTGCGGTTGTATTAATCCATTGATCAGATCGATGACTTCATTTTTTTGCAGATGTCAGTGAAAGCATCGGAAAGTGTTTTGAAGGAAGTGCAGAAAATACGCCGCTTGTAAAAAATAATATAAAGTAACTGGCAGAAATAGTAATGATTTAAATAGGATAAACAAACTGTCCGCCAGTGACAGGAAACTTAACGCCTGTGGTTTGCGGAATGCTGAGCGGGAGTTTTTTAATGCTCCTGACCGCAAGCCAGGCGATAAGTTCGGCTTCCATATATGTCGTACTCCAGCCGAATTCGTCTGCAGTATGTAATAATATATGTTCAGGTAGAAATAATTTGAGTGATTGGATAATCGCTGGATTTTTCGCGCCGCCGCCTGAAATCACAATATTTTTGATATCAGCATAATCAAGAATGGATTGAGAGAGTGTATAAGCTGTAAATGCAGCCAGCGTTGCACAACCGTCATATAAGTTTTGAATATTATCTTTGGGAAAACGCTGTTCAATATTGTCTATATAAATAATATCCCTGCTGTCCAGAGATTTGGGGGGTGGTTTTAAATAATAGCTGTTTAGTGTTGTTTTTTGATATAAAATATCTAAAAATTCAAAATCAATTTTGCCCTGAGACGCAAATTCGCCATTATAATCTATCAAATATTTTTGATTTGTCCAGTTGTGCACAAATTGATCCAATAAAACATTGCCCGGACCGGTATCAAATCCGCCTAAAATATCTTCGTATTTTTTGCCAGCGATAATGCTGATATTGGATATGCCGCCGCAATTGATGACAACCAGATGATCCAATTTTTTCTGAATCATTAAAGCCTGATGATATAGAGGCGCCAACGGCGCACCTTGTCCACCATTTTGTATATCAGCTGAGCGAAAGTCATAGATTACAGGAAGATTAAATTGCTGGCTTAAATAGTGCGGATTGGCTATTTGCAGCGTGATCTTTTTTGCGGGATTGTGATACAGCGTCTGGCCGTGATAGCCAATGAGATCTATATGATAAGGGTGAGTTAATTTTTTTAATAATAAATTGATGACATCAATATGATATTCCGCGGATTGTTGGGTAATTTCGGTTAATTGGCTAACAGTTTCAGAATGTTGATTGATATATTGTTCGGCTGTTTTTAAAGCCAGTTTAAAATCAGTCTCATAACGTAAAGAAGCGGTTTCGAGCCGCTCAATATGATATTCCCCATCTGTTTCAATCAAAGCCGCATCGATACCGTCCATCGACGTGCCCGTCATTAACCCAATAACACGCATCGTTTTTCCAGAAAAAACATGATATATGGTATCTTATCATGATGAAAATTTCCTGCCCCAGCAAAACATTTTTGTGCGGTGAATATGCGGTCATTGATAGCGGTCCTGCCATTTTGCTTGCAACGCCGCCGTATTTTGTTTTAGATCATTCAAATTTTATTGATCCCTGGCAGGGTGCGGGCGGATTTGGCGCGTCTGGTGCAAGATTTGTTCTGGCTTCAAAAAAAATGGGATATTCAGATCCCTGGAAGGTTTGGGAAAAATATCGACGCTCGGGTTTTTATGGCAGCGGAGCGGATGTCGTTGCCCAATGGATGGGCGGCATTACTTTTTTTCATGCTGAGAAAAAAATCATTGAGAATGTGATCTGGCCGTTTCAAAATTTATTAATTGCATTAATTCATACGGGTTATAAAATTCAGACACATAAACATCTTCAGAAATTAGGTAGAGACAAGGCAATGCCTTGTCTCTACAATTTGAAAAATATTGTTTTAGAAACGTATCAGGCACTTAAAGAGCCTGATCAGGAAAGTTTTTTAAATAATATTCATGAGTATGCAGCTGAATTGAATAAACTTAATCTGGTTTGTGACCATACTGGAGTAATATTATCTAAAATGAAAAATTGTCCCTCTATACTTGCTTCTAAAGGCTGTGGTGCGTTGGGGGCGGATGTGATATTGGCAGTAATTGACAAAACACGAAAAGATGATTTTTTTGTCTGGGCTGATCAGGAAAAATTAAAACTCATATTTTGCGATAATCAATTTGCTAAAGGTGTCTCATGACAGTGACAGAAATCTCCATGCCGCCCAATATTGCTTTGATTAAATATATGGGCAAAAAAGATGAAGTCAAAAATATTCCCGGCAACAGTTCGCTTTCTTATACTTTGGATAAATTAAAATCAACCGTGAGATTAACAAGTCTGAAAAATAAGCATGAGCGAGATGAATGGGATGATCAAACACAACTGAGCGAAACAGAAAAAACAAGATTTATCAATCATCTGAATTTCTTAAGAAAATATTTTAATGTTAAACAAAATTTTAAAATCTATTCTGGCAATAATTTTCCATCAGGATGTGGACTGGCCAGTTCGGCATCGAGTTTTGCGGCGCTTACCAAATGTGCGATTAGCGCTTTTGGTGTGAATATTTCAATATCAGAAATGGCAGGGCTTAGCCGTCACGGTTCGGGATCATCATGCCGTTCCTTTTTTTCACCGTGGGCATTATGGAAAGATGAGAATGTTCAGGCGATCAATTTGCCTGATCAGAAAAACTTGATTCATCATGTTATTGTCGTATCAAATACTAAAAAAGATATTTCTTCCAGTGAGGCGCATCGCAGGGTTCAAACCAGTGATTTATTTTCTGGGCGGGATAAAAGGGCTGAAAATAGATTGGAAAATTTAATCAAAAGCTTTAAAGATAAAGATTGGGCCAAAAGTTATAAGATACTCTGGCAGGAATTTTGGGATATGCACGCGCTTTTTGAAACTGCTGAAGAACCGTTTGGATACCTGTTGCCTGATTCTTTATTTGTCTTAAATTATCTTAAGAATTATTGGATATCTTATCAAGACGGCCCGTTGGTCACGATGGACGCGGGACCCAATATACATGTATTGTTTCGTGAAGATCAGTTTGAACAGGCAGAAAAAATAAAACAATTTTTTGAATTAAAATTTTTGGTTTTATAGATTTTATGAGGAAGAATAGGGAAAAATATGATTGAAAATATTGAACACAAGCCTCTCAAAGAATTTACAGAGTATGCGTATTTAAACTACGCCATGTATGTCATCCTGGATCGTGCATTACCGCATATAGCAGACGGCTTAAAGCCAGTGCAACGGCGAATTATCTATGCCATGTCAGAATTAGGCTTAAAAAATACCGCGAAATACAAAAAATCTGCGCGTACGATTGGTGATGTGATCGGTAAATTCCATCCACATGGCGATACTGCCTGTTATGAAGCCATGGTATTAATGGCGCAGCCGTTTTCTTATCGCTATCCATTGGTTGACGGACAGGGGAATTTTGGTTCTCCGGATGATCCAAAATCTTTCGCTGCAATGAGATATACAGAATCGCGCTTATCGGGCATTGCAGATGTGCTGCTTTCTGAATTAGAGCAGGGCACTGTAGAATGGGTGCCCAACTTTGATGGCACTCTCACTGAGCCTGCTTTATTGCCGGCACGACTTCCCCATATCTTATTAAACGGCACAACGGGTATTGCTGTCGGCATGGCGACAGATATTCCGCCGCATAATCTCAGAGAAATAGTAGAAGCCTGTGTTTATATATTAGAAAATCCCAAATCAAAGCTTGAAGATATTTTGCCTTTTGTGCCAGGCCCTGATTATCCAACAGCGGCAGAAATTATTACACCCCGGGATGATCTGACACAGATATATCGTACAGGCAACGGAACAGTCAGATTGCGCGCTGTATATCAAAGAGAAGAAGGCGATATTGTTATTACAGCATTGCCGCATCAGGTTTCAGGCGATAAAGTGCTTGAGCAAATTGCTGCACAAATGCGTGAGAAAAAATTGCCCATGGTTGAAGACTTGCGTGATGAATCTGATCATGAAAATCCCACGCGTTTAGTGATTATCCCGCGCTCTAACCGTGTTGATATTGAAGCATTGATGGCGCATCTTTTTGCTACGACTGATCTTGAAAAAACCTATAAAGTCAATATGAACATGATTGGCCTGGATGGTCGTCCCAGAGTTAAAAATTTATTGGATATTCTAAAAGAATGGTTAAGTTACCGTGTTCAAACTGTTACATTAAGATTACAGTATCGGTTAGATAAAGTTTTGGCACGGCTTCATATCCTGGATGGTCTGTTAATCGCTTATTTAAATATAGATGAAGTCATCAAAATTATCAGATATGAGGATCATCCCAAATCAGTATTAATGTCAAGATTTTTACTGACGGAAGAGCAGGCTGAGGCTATTCTGGAATTAAAATTAAGACATTTAGCTAAACTGGAAGAAATGCAAATCAAAAAAGAACAAAAAAACTTAAGTGAAGAAAAAGCAGAACTGGAAAAAATATTGGGTTCAGAAAGAATGTTGAAGAATCTCATCAAAAAAAGAATTAAAACAAGACAGTGAACAATATGGTGATAAGAGGCGCTCGCCTATTGTGGTGAGAAAGGAAGCACAGGCGATCAGCCAGACTGAATTATTGCCGACAGAACTGATTACCGTTGTTTTATCTGAAAGTGGTTGGATACGTGCAGCCAAGGGCCATGAGATTGATGCTGGAAATTTAAGTTACAAATCGGGTGATGCCTTTAAAATAGCTGTCACGGGTAAAAGCAATCAACAGGCTGTGTTTATAGATTCCACGGGTAGAAGTTATTCATTGCCTGCGCATACTTTACCTTCCGCGCGCGGCCAGGGCGAACCTCTTACGGGCCGATTGAATTCACCGCCCGGCGCAAATTTTGCGGTGGTATTATTGGGTGAAGAAAGTCAAAAAATATTATTAGCCTCTAATAATGGCTATGGATTTATCACTACATTATCAGAGTTATATTGTAAAAATAAAAACGGCAAAGCGGTATTAAAATTATCTGATAATGCTGTTGTACTCAGACCGTGTTTGATCACCAATCTGGAAACAGATTTAATGGCGGCTATCACTAATACGGGTCAGTTATTGATCTTTTCTGTCAAAGATTTACCTGAATTGCCGCGCGGTAAAGGCAATAAAATCCTGAATGTGCCATCGGCGAAATTCAAAAAAGGTGAAGAAACTATTGCAGATATTGCTGTTTTATCCAATACACAAAATATAAAAATTTACAGCGGCAAACAACATCTCATATTAAAACCATCAGACTGGAAAAATTTTATAGGCAAACGCGCAGAACGCGGCGGGAAATTGCCCAGAGGTTTTCAGCGGGTGGAGAGGGTTCTCATAGAAACAGCGTAGAGACGCAATATTTTGCGTCTCTACAGAATTAAACAAGGAGCGTGTTAAAAAATGAAATATTTACCCATTATTATTTTGGTGATTTTAGCGGGTTTGTTTTTCTACTCGGGCTATTATCATTATCTGACTTTTGACAGTCTTAAAATCCACAGACAATTATTATTAAACTGGACAGAGCAGCATTATGTCCAGGCTGTATTATTATATGGTGTTGTTTATATTATTACAGTTGCGTGTTCAATACCTGGTGCGACAATATTAACATTAGCTGGAGGATTTTTATTTGGATGGCTATGGGGCAGTATATATGTTGTCATCAGCGCAACATTGGGCGCAACATTACTGTTTTTAGCTGTAAAATTAGCTTTTAGAGATTGGATGGCCAAAAGAAGCTCAAAATGGGTAAAGAACATGGAGAAAGGATTTCAACAAAATGCTTTTTCGTATTTACTATTCTTAAGATTTATACCGCTGTTTCCATTCTGGTTAGTTAATATAGTTCCGGCTTTATTGGGGGTAAGATTACAAATTTTTATGATAGCCACTTTTTTGGGTATCATTCCAGGAAGTGTGGTCTATGTATCTGTCGGCAATGGGTTAGGTACAATTTTTGATCAAAATAAAACGCCTGATTTTTCTATCATATTTTCGCCTGCCATATTATTGCCTTTGATTGGATTAGCGATTTTATCTTTATTGCCTATTGGCTATCGTTTATGGAAAGGAGACCAGAAATATGACAACACGCATAGAAGCTGATATTGCAGTTATTGGCGGTGGTTCGGGAGGTTTAAGCGTTGCGGCGGGTGCGTCACAGATGGGCGCAAATGTTGTTCTCATAGAGCATAACAAAATGGGCGGTGATTGTCTAAACGTTGGATGTGTGCCCTCCAAATCCTTGCTTGCTGCTGCAAAGTCAGTCTATCAAATTCAACAGACAGAAAAATTTGGTGTGTCTACACAAGAGATAGAGATTGATTTTTCAAAAGTGATGCAGCATGTCAAATCAGTGATTAATGCAATAGCATCCAATGATTCTGTTGAGCGTTTTGAAGGCCTGGGTGTCAAAGTTATCTTATCAGATGCCAAATTTTTAAATCTAAATACCATCATAGCTGGAGAGTACGAAGTCACTGCAAAGCGTTTTGTGATTGCAACGGGATCATCTCCTTTCGTGCCGCCCATACCCGGACTTAAAGATGTTGAATTTTATACTAACGAAACTATCTTTGATCTCACCGAAAAACCTTCACATCTTATCATCATTGGCGGCGGTCCTATTGGATGTGAATTGGCACAAGCTTTTTTGATGTTGGGTTGTAAAGTCACTGTATTGGAAATGTTCAATATTTTACCTAGAGATGACGCTGATCTGGTTAAGATATTACAGAAAAATTTTATTGATCAAGGATTGGAAATACATGAAAATATTAAAATCCTGGAGATACTGAAAGATGATGTCAATAAAATAGCTATAAACATAGAATCACAGGGCGAAAGAAAGACAATTTCAGGTTCGCATATTTTAGTTGCGACAGGCCGCAGGCCCATTATCAATACACTGAATCTTGAATCCGCAAAAGTGGATTATTCACCCAAAGGCATACAGGTCGATCAATATCTTAGAACAAGTAATAAGAAAATCTATGCAATAGGCGATTGCGCGGGTCCTTATTTATTTACACATATAGCCGGATATCATGCGGGCATTGTGATCAAAAATATCTTATTTAAATTATTTGCCAAAGTTGATTATAGCGTTGTGCCATGGGTGACTTATACAGAGCCTGAATTTGCACAAGTGGGATTGATCGAAAAAGAAGCTGTACAAAAATATAAAGATTGCAGGGTATTAATCTGGGATTTTGTTGAAAACGACAGAGCACAAACTGAAAAAGAAACCATGGGAAAAATCAAAGTCATTACGGATAAGAAGGGCAATATCTTAGGTGTCAGTATTCTGGGCAAAAATGCAGGTGAATTATTATTGCCCTGGATTATTCTGATGCAAAACAAGCTTAAAATATCCAAAATGACTGATTGTATAGTGCCATATCCAACATTGAGTGAAATCAGCAAGCGCGCCGCAGGGCAGTTTTATACGCCATTTTTGTTTTCAGATAAAATGAAAAAATGGGTAAGATTAATACAACGAATTTTTGGGTAGAGACGCATGGAAGAACCGAAAAAAACAGCAGCCCAAACCCCGTTAACTCACATTTCCTGGTACGATCTTTCAAAAGGTGACGAATTGGCAAGCGGCTCTTTTGGTTGTGTATACAAGGGCACCTGGGGATGGTGGGATAAAGTAGATGTTGCCATCAAGCAAAAGCCTGAATATACTATTAGGCGCTGATTATCATGCCAAAATATGTGATTTTGGGTTATCCAGGATAAAACTTGAATCAAGTACTTTCAATATTATGAAGTGTACAATAGGGACGGTTCGCTGGACGGCGCCAGAAATATTGAACTATACAGCACCGCCATCGCAAGCATCAGACATATACAGTTTTGGGATAGTGTTATGGGAAATTGCTTCGCGCGAAATTCCGTATAAGGATGCTTCGTATGATCTGGTGCCCATCTGGATAAAAGATGGAAAAAAAGAAACTATCCCGGCTGATTGCCCCGAGGGATATGGAAAGATCATACAAGAAACCTGGAAAGAAGCAAAAGAGCGCCCAACCGCAGCAAAAATTGTAATAGACCTCACTGACGCCAGACCCACACCGGATCAAACCATAAGCCTTATTTTAACAGATTGAAAACATGAACAGCAAAGATGAAAGTGTTCTGTTTACGGCTGAGAAAGTATTAAGAAAAATAATAGAAGAAAGTAAAAATAAAAATTTAAAAATACAGCACGAAGTCTATGAGAAATTACGAAAAATGGGAAAGACAAAAAAAGAAATAGTTTTTATGTTAATGAATAATTTAAGCCCTCATAATTTAGTCGGCATCGAGGGAATGGTATCCAGCGTTAAGCATAATGATAGTTTGGGTGTAAATTTGTCAAATGCTTCTGTGGTTTTAGAAAAAACAAATGAAAAAATAGCTTCTATTTCAAACTCCTCAGGACCAACAAGTTTTTTTGGGTAGCGTAAAAAGAAGAATTGAAGATAACGAAAGAGGGATAGGAAAATATGGGCATAAAAAATTTGTAACGGATTACCCAGAAGAAAAGCTTATTAGTATGTTTAAAAGTGAAAAGCCTGTTATGAAAATAGTGGTAGTAGGTGGTGGGAGTGGTGCCCCAGGTAAAACTGCTTTGTTGTTGAGATATGTGAATAATATATATAATAGATATTCGCTTAAAACAACCATGGGTTGTGGTTTTTTTATAAAAGAAATTGATGTCATAAAAGATGTAGGAATGAAAATACAATTTTGGGATATAAATCAAGCAGGACATAGTGAAGGTATGTCGAAAAATTATTATATGGGTTTATCTTCAGCAATAATTGTATGTGATTTAGATGATTTTAACATATCTTTTGATCAAGCGAAGAAATGGTATGAGGATATAACAAAAAATGCGCAGCCTGTAAACAATTTTATCTTTATAATTGGCACAAAATGTGATCTTCTTAGTAAAGATGAATTAGAGAAGCAAAAAATATGTCTGCAAGAATTTGCGGAAGAAATAGGTGCGATAAAATATTTTATTACTTCAGCCAAAGAGGATATAGGAGTGCAGGAGGCGTTTACAGCTATTGCTGAAATAAATAACAACGTATTGTTATTTAAATGCTGCTGTTCATTTGATGGATGGAGAGAAATATGAAAAATCCTTGCGTGATTTGGATGAGCTTGCTTATCTTATTGAATCGAAATATGGTAAATTTGATATTGTAGATGGACAATTTAAGTTTTATTCTATGTTGGTGAATGAGAAGAAAATAGAGGAGGTTGCGTATGATGATAAAAATCCAATAGAAAATAAGATGGTGCCAAAAAATACGGCAGTAATGCAAAATGTTTCAAAGGCATTTAATGTTGGTGAAGTGCAAAATATTGCTGAGACGCAAAATATTACAGAGACGCAAAATATTGCGTCTCTACGGAATTACCAGAATTGGGGGGTGTGTACATACAGAGAAGTTGCAGCATGTACGTTTATGTTTTTTGATAATCGAACCCTAAAAAGTGCGGGTTGTGCCAGCAAGGGATTCAATGCGTTGCAAAAACAGGAAGAAAATAGAAGAGCTTCACCAGGGCGAAATCGTCTAACGTAGAGACACAATATTTTGCGTCTCGGGCAATATTTGTTGTCTCAGGCGATATTTTGTGTCTCTTTTGGTTCGTTTTATTGAGGAATAATAATGCTATACAGAGATAGATACAGAGTTGAATCAATTCGTTTGAAAAAGTGGGATTATTCTTTGCCCGGATATTATTACATTACAATTTGTGTGAAAGACCGTAAACATTCGAGGAGTCATGGAAGGCGCGAAGCGGCGAGAGGACGAGCCCGCGATAGGTGCGCGTGGACGGGCGAAGCAGGACACGCATCTGCACCGTTAAGTCATTGGTGAAGCCATCTGTGCGAGAGTACAGGAGGCGGAAACAGGACGGTTGCGGCAAAGATGGGGTGTCGCGTCAGTCGAGTAGCTGTTGGGGGACAGGATGGCCCAACAGCCTCACGAGACTAGCGACACAATCGATTTTGGACATATTAAAAATGATGCAATGGTTTTGTCTGATTTTGGTAATTTTGCAGATAGATGTTGGCGTGAAATTCCAGAGCATTTTTCATTTGTGTCTTTGGATGAATATATTATTATGCCAAATCATGTTCATGGTATTGTTGAAATTATGGGCGGGACACGAAATGTTGCCGAGAGGCAGAATGTTGTTGAGCCGCAAGATATTGCTGAGACGCAAGATATTGCGTCTCTACGAGGTGGTAAATTGTTGGGTGTAGAGACGCAAAATATTGCGTCTCTACGGGGTGGGAAATTTGGGGCGCAGTCTCGAAATCTTGGGTCAATTATCCGCGGATTTAAAATTGGCGTGACGAAATATGCTGCATCAAAAAATATTTCTTTTGCATGGCAGTCAAGATTTTATGACCATGTTATAAGAGATGAAGAAGATTTAAATCGTGTGCGAGATTATGTTTTGTCAAATCCTGCCAATTGGGACAAGGATGAAGAGAATACGTAGAGACGCAATATTTTGCGTCTCAGGCAATATTTTGCGTCTCAGGCAATATTTTTGTGTCTCAGGCAATATTTTGCGTCTCAGGCAATATTTTGTGTCTCAGGCAATATTTTTGTGTCTCTACGAAAGGTGTGTTTAATCACGAAGTTTTCTAAGCATTTTGACACTGGATATTTTGGGTTTAGGCATACAGGCACGTAATTGGGAGAAATTTTTTAAGGGCTTGTATGTTTTTTTGGCGGGTTCAATATATTGTTTACATAAGCCTTCTGTAAGAATAAAATGACTAAAGTATTCAGACTAACACCTTCTTCTTTGGCTTTTCCAATTAAGCGTAAGTGAATGGATTTTGGAACTCGCTGCAGCCATTTTCCGCTTTGATTTTTAAATTCGCCTGGTTTTGGGATATCACGGCCTGTTGCTTTTGCAGCATCAATCCAGCAGGTCATTGCATCTTGTCCATTTTTGATGGTTTCTTCGATGGTTTCGCCATCGGACATACAGCCAGGTAAATCGGGGAATTCAATCAGATATCCTCCGCCTTCTTTCTCTGTAAGGTGTCTGATCGTAAATGGGTAATCAAGTGTTTTTGCTTTTTTCATGGGGTTCTCATGGCATCAATTAAAGTAACAAATTTTTTTATGTATATGGATTTAATAGGTCGATGTGCAGGTATACACAGCAAATCAACCCAATCCGGATGGTGAAATACTACATGACTGCCACCAGATTTAGGTTATAATGATATCAGATATAGTATTACTCAGGGCAGCCTCATTAAAATTTAGCATAAGTTCAGATATAATTTTGCTTATCTACCAATAAACACTGAGCTGTCTTTTCGCCTCTCCGAAGGGAGAGGCCGCCGCGAAGCGACGGGTGAGGGGAAATCAAAATCAGTAAAAATACAAATCCAATAAAATAATGAAAGAATCTTTTTGATGAGACTCCCCTCATCCGCCCAGACTTCGTCTGGTCGGCTTCTCCCGCTGGAGAAGCGAAAACATCCTGATATTTATGCAATAATGCCTCCTCGAGAAGCGAAAACCCACTCGCCATTTGACGTGCGTTCTGCTGAATTTTAATGAGGCTACCCTGTAGTATTACTTCTCAAGTGTAGAAAGATGTTCGCCTAATAATTTTAACGCCTGCCCGCGATGGCTGATGCACATTTTGTCTGATTTTGAAAGTTCGGCTGCACTGCATTGATGGGTGGGGACATAAAACACAGGATCATAGCCAAACCCGCCTGTGCCTGTTGGCTCAAATAAAATTCGCCCTTCCCAAAATCCCTCTGCAATAACAACAGGCAAAGGATCATCCCAGTTTTGAAGAAAAACCAGTGCGCAATAAAATCTCGCTGTGCGCATTTTTTCACGGATATTTTTTAAATTTGCCAATAATTTTGCGATATTGTCTTCTGCTGTGGCATTTTCACCGGCATATCTGGCTGAATAAATCCCGGGTGCGCCGTTTAACACATCAACTACCAGCCCCGAATCATCAGCAATCGCAGGTAAACCTGTCATTTTTGACACAAATCTGGCTTTGAACAATGCATTTTCAATAAAAGTCAGGCCAGTTTCTTCGATTTCAGGTATATTAAACTCACTTTGTGTGACAAAAGCATAAGGCAAATTTTTGAAAAAATCTTCAAATTCGCTGATTTTGCCCGGATTACTTGTCGCAATGACTATTTTGCGCATAAGTTTTTTCATAAAATTTAAGGGTTCCTTAACGATTAAGATGTTATTATAGAGCAGTGAATAGGGAATGAGGAGTGATAGTTATGACGAGTGAAGCTACCATTATTGTTGAACAAAATCTCTTACATCAACAAGTGGTTAACTTGCTTGAGAATGAGTTAAAGAAAATGCGAGAGAATAATTTAACTTTACCTGAAGCGGGGTTAGAAGAGTTAGTAAAAAAAATTGCTTATTGCATCTGCAATGAGTTATTCGATCCAACGCAATCTGACATTAAGCTTAAAAAAAGCAAAGAAGAAGAAAACAAAAAAGTTGATATCAATCAAATTAAAAATAACATTGTTTTTCCTAAGGCTGATGACCCGGATGACACGATTCTCGTTATGTTTCACTATTTTCAGAATTTGATAAAGGAGTTTTCAAATAATCAAATCGACAAAAAAGATGAAGGTTTTGAGGGTCTTGTAAAAAAATTAGAAGAAAGATTTCAAAAACCAGAATATGCTGAGTATTTTAAGATTAAGAGAATTGCAAATGCCTGGTATAGCGGCAATCAAAAAACAAATGAAAAAATAGATCCAAATAAAATTATTCAAACACAAATGTACACTGACATGTTTCCAGATGAGTTTTCAACAGATTATAACATTCTAATTGTTGACTTGGGGCGAAACGGATTGGATATTGATAAAAATGTTATTATTGAGGGCGGCTCACAAGAACTGATTAAAGAAAAAGGTATTTTGCACTTTTATCATGAAGCAATTGACGACAAGGATATAGCCCTTCATTTTGCTTTAAACAATTGTCAGAAGCGTCTAAATCAGTTTCCTGCAGGTGCAATAAACAGTGCTGTTATTGCTCTGATTGATGGTGAACAGGATTCAGAAAAAAAACAAAAACTTAATGAATTAACGAATTATATAAATTCTAAGCATTCCAAAGTTAGCATTGATAAAGTTGATGGTAAAGACAATTCATATGTGTACTCTTGTAGAGTGGTACATCCAGACTCAAATGAAGAAATATGCTACGCAAGTTTGTGTATAACGCATGATAAAGGTGGCAAAACAATAATTTATCAAAATCCAGAAATCAGACTTGGCGAAACACTTAAAAATTTCGGACTCTCAGAAGATAAATTGAAAAAAAGTCTCGAAGGCAAACAAAAATCTTATCCCGCAGCAAAAGCCAACGAATTTAATTTTGATGAATTAAGTCCGATTGATAGGATTAATTATATTATATATCACCGTACCAGTGATAAGCCATACAATAAGAAATGCTCCGCTGAAAAGCTAAAATTTTTGGAAGAAATATTTCAAGAAATTAAAGAATGTGGAACAGTTGATAAAGAGTCTATAGAAGATATTAAATCTTTAAAAGCGTTATATCTTGAAATTTCAATATCAGACATTGAAGATTCTGATGTTAAAGCCGAAGTTGCAAAGCGAGGCGGATTAATTGATTTTGATCCTGAAGATGCGACATACAAAACGACAAAGGAAAGAGAAGAACTACAAAATAAATTGGATGAGAAATTTAAACGAAAATATTCTATAACCAATGAAGACTGTAGAATTGAAAAAAATGATAATTCAGGAATAGCTGGGATTGAACAGGATTTTTCTAGAGGGCTTAAGTTTAACGGATGGGGATTGAAAGAATTTGATGGTAATATAGAAAAATTTCAAGCATATTTCGAGTCAGTAAAGCAAAAATATCCTGTTTTAAACGAATTTATTTCAGAGTATGATCAAAAATATACTTACTTAACAACTGAAAAAATCAAAGAAATTTTGTCACAGTATTGTCCGGATTCTGTTATCATTGGCGAAGATGAGGGTTTAAGCAAAGATATTCAAGCAAATGAAAACTCTGTTAATTTTGTGGTTGAAAAAGATTCTTTGTCTTTTGTGTATGCTGGACATTTTTTTTGTATTCCGGGATGTATTCAGGCCATAGTCGAGAATGGCAAAAAAACAATGAAGTTCAGCAATACTGTTTTGCAAGAACTATATAAAAGTGAAGTTAATGTAGACATAACCAAAAAGCTAGATATAAAAACTCTAAAAATTCTTGTTGAACGAGCAAAGAAAGAAGAAACATCTGAGTATTTATTTCAATGGTATAAAGAACAATCAAAACTTTTTTTAGATGAGAATTTTATTACTAAAGTTGGTCCGTATGGACTGTGTAAAATTGATTATCCTTTACTTCTCGAGAACTTCTATCTCGAAGCAAAACACTTCCTGGCTAATAACCCAACAATGCAAGCAAAGTTTGAAAGAGATGTTGAGTTTTCGAAAAATCTTGATGCAGTTGGAGATAAAATTGGAGCTGAAAAGAAAATTGTATTAGAAATAATGGGAAGACTTGGTGGTGATGGTAGAAATGGTGATCTCAAAGCAGATAAATTAACTGGAGATAAAATTAGATTTACCAAGGAAAATATTCAAAAATTCTTAGATAAATTGTCAAGCGCTGCTGAAAAATTAAATGTATTAGAAAAGATGTTTGAAATAATTAAAACTAATGATAAGCAATATAAGTTATATACGCATGAAGGTTCATTCGGAATAGGTTTAACAACCACGCAACAAACACATATTGGCATATTGCAAGACTTATATGTTGATATTGTAAAAGATGTGATAAGCAATGATAAAATTGAAAACAAAGAAAAACGAGAATTTCTGTTAAAAGTAAAAAAACAGCAGGATAAAAATAGTTTGATTAATTTTAATTGCAGTAATGGGCCTGATTTGATTAAAACGATAATGGTCAAAGAGACAAAAGCAAGCAATGATCTTAATGAAGTTGTGAATCCTTTTTTACGAAGTAACTTAGGCGAATCATATGATAAGTTACCGAAACAGCAAGATATTGTTATAAAAGAACTAAATTCTCAAGAGAAAAGTTTAAATGATTCCAACAATGTGAGTGTTAAAGAATATGAAAAAGGCAGTGATGTGGAGTTTCTTAAAAACGGTGAGTCACTTACAAAAAATACTCCAACTGATGAGATTCTCAATGAATTGTTGCGACCAAATCCAAATACAAATAGTGCGCATGATATCTTTTATGTCGAAATAGTGAAGGATGTAGAAAAGGAGAGTGGGCAGCAAAATAACCAAAAAGTATTAAATGCGTATCAGAAAATTAAAAATATACCCATTGAAGAAATTGTAGATTACATTTTAGAAAAACCATGTGTTGCTCATGTATTTTTGAAGGAAAGATTTGAGGAGAGTGTGAGATTATCGGGTCCGGATTACAGAGATTTTAGAAAGGAAGTCGAACAACAGCCAGATTTAATGAATAAGCTGTCTTTGGCTGCTGAAAAATCAACAAGCAATGGTTTCAAAAAAGCAATACAGAGTATGAAAGAAGAACAGAAACAGGAAAAGGAATTTAATATTCTCAAGGAACTTATATTTGGTGATCCGCCAAACCTTCAAAAAACCCATGATCCTTTTTCTTTGAGACACGCTTGGCAAGCTTATGATAAAATTAAAGATATTTCTATCGATAAAATTGTTGACTTTGTTTTAGAACATCCAAATACCGCTGGCATTTTCTTCCAAAAAAGACATATGGGATATGCAATACTGGCTGGAAGAAATTTTAGAGAAGAAGCTGCCCAAAAACCGGAATTACTTGACAAACTTTTAACAGCTGCTAAGACTTCATCTGATGCTGAGTTTGTAATAAATATCAAGAGTTTGTTTTCATCACAGCATACTAGCAAAAATGACCAGAACAGTATTGCTGCTCTGAAAACTCAAATTCAGGGTGAATTAACTCGAATTGTAGATGAGAGAAAGCTCTATTCAGAAAAAAAAATGACCTATTTAAACGCGCTTGATAAAATTCAAAATAAGGAACTGAGAGAAGCGTTAAAAATAAAATTCGTAATACTTACAAGTGATGATATTCGAGCAACTCCGCTTCCTGACATAAATTGTATGAACACTTTTGTATCGCGTATCAATAATGAACTTGATCGTAACGAATTAACATGTGAAAAATATAATAGCCTTTGTAATGAGACCATTGTTCCCGCTGTTGATCAGTCTTCAAAAAATGCAAATTTTTTTGAAGTAATGGGGACGAATGTCAAATTTCCTTCTGTCGGTTATAAAATAGAAAATCCGAACTCTAAGGCTGTGATATCTGTAAAAGTAGAGTTGCCGCCTTTAGAGGATGAACAAATTGCCAGCCATGAAGCCCTGCTTTTTGAAAGTCGCATCTGTTCTTAATAATAACGCCCCCTTCGAGCAAGTCTGGCACGAGATGCGGGCGTTTACTGATAATAGAAATCAAAATACGCCCGATGAGTTGTGGGTCGTAGAGCATTCGCCTGTTTATACTTTGGGACAAGCAGGGAAAACAGAGCATATTCTCAATCCCGGCAATATTCCTATCGTCAATACCGATCGCGGCGGGCAGGTGACGTATCATGGGCCTGGCCAGCTGGTTGTTTATATTCTGGTTGATATCAGGCGCAAAAAAATGGGTGTGCGAAACCTGGTGACGAATATCGAAAACAGCGTGATTGATTTGCTTGAAGAATATCATATCCCTGCGCAATCCCGATGCGATGCGCCGGGTGTCTATGTCGAAGATGCCAAAATTTGTTCTATTGGTCTGAGAATCCGACGCGGATGTTCTTATCATGGTTTGGCATTAAACGTAAATATGGATTTATCGCCTTTTTTGGGCATTAATCCTTGCGGTTATGCCAATCTACGTATGACACAAATGAAAGATTTCGGTGTTGAAAAAACACCTCAGGAAGTCGCACCAGAATTAATTGGGTTTTTGGAAGAGAGGTTAGGGGCGTCCTGATGCAGGCTTTTTTAAAGGATGGACTCTACGGAAATGAGAAAGTTCTTCTTTTGATAACGGCGCGGCATCAGGATCAGTGTGCGCAGCTTTTGCCAATGAGTCTTTTTATCAGCCGGTAAATTCTCTAAATTGTAAATATGTGTTACGTTCATCTTTATTTGCCTTGGATTAATATGCTATTAATAATAGACTGCTAATGTATGTAAAGCAATAAATTTTCTGTCGATGTAATATGTGTGTTAGATTACGTTTTTGAGTGGGTAGTTTGAAATATGATACCATTTATAAAAATTAAAACAAGCCAGGTTGGACGCCAGCTTCGAACGTAGAGACGCAAAATATTGCGTCTCTACAGAGTTAATGTGGAATAGTTTCGACTTAATCTGACACTGCTTGACTTAAAGCAGGTTACCCGTTTTGATGGATATGTTTAGTAAACATCAAAACTTAGGGGGTCGCGGAATTTACTTTCTCAAATAAGACTGTATTTTTTGGGTGCGAAGAAGCGTATAAAAATATTTATGCTGTAGATCCAGTGGAGACAAATTATTTTTATAACAATGCGTTAAATAAGCCATAATAGCATTGGACGTCTATTTTTCTCTTTGCCAATTAATATATCTTTTTAATAAAAAATCAACTGTAAAGTATAATAATAAACTCCAGACAATTAGAATAAACAAGGCGGCAAACATGACATCAATTTCCATACGGGCATTCGCATTGAGCATGAGAAATCCTAATCCCTTGGATGCCCCAACCCATTCTCCAATCACGGCGCCCATCGGTGCGCCTGCGGTCGCAACACGTATGCCCGTGATCAGGTTGGGTATTGCTGCAGGAATGCGAATATGGAGTAAAGTCCGAAAGCGCGAAGCTTTCATAATATGAGCCAAATCTAATATAGCAGCATCTGTTCGCGATAATCCATCAAAAAAGCTGCTGGCGATAGGGAAAAATAACATTAATATGGTCGTCGCAATTTTGGCGCTTATGCCATAGCCTAACCAGATGACAAATAAAGGCGCAATCGCAAAAGTGGGTAAAGCCTGGCTGATTAATAATACAGGCTTTAGCCAGTGTCTGAGTGTTGCAATATAGGCCATAGACAATGCCATAAAACAGCCTAGTAATATCGCACCCAATAGACCAGATAAAGTTTCTATCACAGTGGGGATGCTTTGGGTTATAAACATCGGAAATTGTTGTATTAATACAGTGCCGACTAAGATTGGAGAGGGTAAAATATAAGAGGGTAGTTTTGAAATCACGACAAATAACTGCCAAAACGCCAGTAACCCTAAACTAGTCAATAAGCCTTTTATGATATTGTTCATCTTATACATGCGCTTTCTCAAGTAAATCCATCAATTCTTTATAAGCTTGTTGGACATCACTATTTTGTATATCACGGGGTGTTGTTGAGCTTAGACTGATAGGATGACTTAATATAGCAGGACTGCCGGCTAAGACATAAATCAGATATCCTAATCTTAATGCCTCTAATGGGTCATGTGTAATCAATAAAATAGTTTTATTTTTCAAATATTCTGCAGATAAAGCCTGGAGTTTATGTTTAGTAATAGCATCTAGTGCTGAGAATGGCTCGTCCATGAGAATGATTTTTTTGTGCTCAAATAAAGTGCGTGCGAGAGCCACACGTTGGCGCTCACCGCCCGAAAGCTGATGGGGTTTTTGATGGATAAGTTTAGCAAGTCCTAATTTTTCAAGTAGTTGTATAGCCTCAGATTTTTGAGTAACAGAAATTTTTTCACCTCTCAGTTTAAATCCAATTAACATATTGTCCAAAATATCTAACCAGGGTAAAAGCAAATCAGTCTGAGCCATGTAAGCAATATCATTAGGCGAAATATCACAACTGAATTTTGTTTTGCCATCTACAGGTAAACGGGCGATGAGCCGCAATAAACTCGTTTTGCCCACGCCACTGGGGCCCAGGATACATGTCCATTGATTTTCAGGTAAAGATAAGCTCAAATCTTCAAAGATAAGTTTATTTTGATAGATTAAGCTGGCGTTAGATAGATTCATGTTCTTAAGCTGCTTTAACATCCACGAGAAAATCAATGCCATCACGATTAACGATATCTTGCAATGAGAGTCTGAGAAATTGATTTGGAGAATATCCTAATTGTTTTGCATATTGTACTGCAGCTTTAGGGCTGGCAAAACGGCGTCCATGTTCCAAATCAGAAAGATATTGCTTGGATATGCCAAGTTTCAGGGAAAATTCAGCCTGCGACAAATCTTCGCCTTGTCGAATCGCTGACAATAAGTTTCCCAGCGTTAGCGCTTTTCCCGAAATTGCCTGTAATGCATTTAAGGCTTTAGCGTTTCTATTTCTAATAGTCATGTTTATTTACCTCAATAACTTTAATAAAATGATTATACAATTGCAGTATACCCTATGTAAGGGTATACTGCAAGTCACTGTCACGATAGGAGGTTTTATGATTTCACTTAAACTTAAAGATGCGAGTTTATTTAAACAGGCTTGTTTTGTCGATGGCCAGTGGTTGACAGCCGAAAAGGCTATCGAAGTTCATAATCCGGCGGCGGGAGAGTTGCTGGGCACTGTGCCGGATTTTGGAAAATCTGAAACAGAAAAAGCAGTGATCAGCGCAGAGAAAGCTTTTGTGACCTGGCGTGAAAAGACAGCCAAAGAGCGCGCGAATCTGCTCCGAAAGTGGTATGAACTGTTGATACAGCATCAAGAAGATTTGGCTTGTATTCTGACCAGCGAACAGGGTAAATCCCTCAAAGAAGCCCGGGGTGAAATTCAATACGGCGCAAATTTTGTCGAATGGTTTGCTGAAGAAGCAAAGCGTGTCTATGGCGATGTGATTCCGGCCAATATCAAAGATCATCATATTTTAGTTATCAAACAACCTATTGGTGTGGTTGGAGCGATTACACCCTGGAATTTTCCGTGTGCAATGATTACACGAAAATGCGCGCCGGCTTTGGCAGCAGGGTGTACCGTTGTATTAAAACCGTCTTCTCTTACGCCCTATACCGCATTGGCAATGGCAGAATTAGCGCAGCGTGCAGGTATACCTGCGGGTGTAATGAATGTCATTACGGGCAATGCGGAAATCATTGGAAAAACATTGTCAGAAAGCAATATTATTCGAAAAATTTCGTTTACGGGTTCAACAGCAGTGGGTAAGTTATTGATGCAGCAGAGTGCAGGGACTGTTAAAAAAATATCATTGGAGTTAGGCGGTAATGCACCTTTTATTATTTTCGATGATGCCGATATTGATGCTGCAGTGACAGGTGCAATTGCCAGTAAATTTCGCAATTCGGGTCAAACTTGTGTTTGTGCGAATCGCATATTTGTCCAGGATAGCATTTATGATATTTTTGCAGAAAAATTAATTAAACAAGTCAGGAAATTCAAAGTCGGCAACGGATTAGAGCAAGAAGTCGATCAAGGTCCGCTGATCAATCAATCTGCTGTGAAGAAAGTCGGGCAACATATTCAGGATGCTGTCAATAAAGGCGCTAAAATACTATGCGGTGGAAAATCACATGCGCTGGGCGGCACTTTTTTTGAGCCGACAGTGTTAAGTAATGTCACTCAAAATACCCTCATTTTTGAAGAAGAAACATTTGGGCCCGTTGCACCACTTTTTCGTTTTCATGATGAAGAAGAAGCGATTAAAATGGCGAACCATACGCCATTTGGATTAGCATCTTATTTCTATAGCCAAAATATTTCACGTATCTGGCGCGTCAGTGAAAAACTGGAGTATGGCATGGTGGGAATCAATAGCGGTATTATCTCTACAGAAGTTGCGCCATTTGGCGGTGTTAAACAATCGGGTATCGGCCGGGAAGGTTCAAAATACGGAATCGATGAATATATCGAAATTAAAAATTTGTATATGGGAGCAGCGTAAAAATTATGGCAGGACATAGTAAATGGGCGAACATTCAACATCGTAAAGGTGCACAGGACGCTAGAAGAGGAAAAATATTCACGAAATTAATCCGCGAAATTACCGTCAGTGCCAGAATGGGCGGCGGAGATGTTAATACGAATCCCAGATTACGGCTGGCTGTCAATAAAGCGCTGACGGCGAATATGACCAAAGATACCATCACGCGCGCCATTCAGCGTGGTGCAGGCGGGTTGGAAGGTCAGAATATGGAAGAAGTGCGCTATGAAGGTTATGGGCCTTTGGGCGTTGCTGTGATCGTTGATTGCCTGACGGATAATCGAAATCGAACAGTCGGCGAAGTGCGTCACGCGTTTACCAAATGTGGTGGTAATTTGGGGACTTCGGGATCAGTTGCTTATTTGTTTACGCAGAAGGGCCAGTTGTTATTTTCATCTAACAGTCCTGAAGAAAAAATCATGGAAATTGCTTTGGAAGCTGGCGCTGAAGACATCATCACACAGGATGATGGATCCATAGAGGTCATTACGGTACCCGATGATTTTGATGCTGTGAAAAATAAGCTTCAGGAAAATAATCTACAACCTGAACAGGCGGAAATTACCATGCTCGCCAGCACCGAAGTCAAACTAGATCAAGAAAATGCTGAAAAAATGCTGAAATTATTGAATCTCTTGGAAGAGCTGGATGATGTTCAAAATGTTTATTCTAACGCAGATATTTCAGAAGAGATTATGTCTAAGTTGTAAATTTAGGGGCAGACACACAGGTCTGCCCCATAGCACCCAATTTTTACAAATTCAAGATTTTTTCAACTATAGTTTTGAATTTTGCATCGCGGTATACTGCGGGTTATTCAATTTAGGATGAATATCAAAAATATGAATTTGATTACCATGCTGTTGGGCAAGCCGTTAGCGAGTGAGCAAAGCGAAGAACAGCGTCTGCCAAAATATAAGGCGCTGCCCGTCTTTTCCTCTGATGCATTATCATCTGTAGCGTATGCGACAGAAGAAATTTTGAGTGTTCTCCTGTTGGGCGGCGTTGCTGTTATTGGTTTGTCCTTGCCTATCGCCATGGCGATATCTGCTTTGATTGCCATACTTGCCGCTTCTTATTGGCAAACAATCCATGCTTATCCCAGCGGCGGCGGTGCCTTTACTGTTGCAAAAGAAAATCTGGGTGATTCCGCAGGACTGGTTGCCGCAGCGGCACTGTTAATTGATTATGTGTTGACTGTTGCAGTGAGTGTGACAGCAGGTGTTCGTGCAGTAGTTTCTGCTTTTCCTGCTTTTTATCATCATTCAGCGGCGCTTTCTTTATTCGCGGTTGCCATTATTGCTATTATGAATCTAAGGGGTGTGCGTGAATCTGCCGCGGCTTTTGCTTTTCCGACGTATGCTTTTATTGTATTAATTTTGTTATTGTTGGGAATGGGATTTTTAGATATCTGGACAGGTAAAATAGCGCCTGGTGTATCGCATACGCACGCACATATCATCTCTCAGCTTGCGCAGCCTGTGGCATTAATATTAATTTTACGCGCTTTTTCGGCAGGATGTACCGCTATGACAGGTATTGAATGTGTGGCCAATGGCGTTCCTGTATTTGAAAAACCGGAACCTCGTAATGCTGCACAAACTTTGGTGATATTGGCTGTTTTGCTGATCACCATGTTTTTTGGTGTAACTTATCTTGCGGATCATTTGATGTTATTTCCTCAAGAAACCGAGAGCGTATTGTCTGAGATCGCGCATAAGGTTTTTGGCGACGGGTTGCTTTATTATGCTCTTCAGTTTGCAACAATGTTGGTTTTATTGCTTGCAGCGAACACGTCCTTTGCAGGGTTTCCCCGCCTAGTCTCTATTTTGGCGGAAAACAAGTATTTGCCCAAGCAGTTAACCAATCTGGGTGACCGCCTATCTTTTTCCAATGGTGTTGTGGTGCTTGCGCTGTTATCAGGCTTATTGATTATTATCTTCCGTGGTGCGACGCATGCTTTGATTCCACTCTATGCTGTAGGGGTATTTACAGCATTCAGTATGTCTCAATTGGGTATGGTAAGTCATTGGTTTAAAGTCAAAAATAGAAATAAGGGCTGGCAAGTAAAAGCGATGATTAATGGCCTGGGATTTTTGGCCACAACAGTCGCGCTTCTGGTTATTATTGAAAGTAAATTTTTAGCAGGCGCATGGTTGGTCGTGATTTGCGTTCCTGTATTTTTATTGATTTTTTATAAGATACATCAGCATTATGTTGTTGTTGATCGTGAACTGTCCATGACAACAATCCAGGCCAATCAGTACCTGGATAAAATTTCGGGTATTCAACCTAAAGTCATATTACCTGTTTCGCATATTCACATTGGAACACTGGCGGCGCTTAATTTTGCCAAAAGTGTATCAGATGATGTGACGGCAGTGGCAGTGGCTGTTGACCCTGAACAAACCGCAGAACTTGCACAAGATTGGGAAGAGCTGAATATTCATGTGCCCCTGGTTGTATTGGAATCACCTTATCGTTCTGCGCTTGATCCGTTGAAAAAATTTATCCGGCAGCAGGATTTGCGTGAACCCGAACGCGGCTTATGTATGTTGGTCTTTCCGCAGGCAATTCCAACAAGATGGTGGCACGATATATTGCATAATCAACGAAGCGTATTATTAAAGGCTTCGTTGTTATTAAATCGAAAGCATAAAGGCGGCACGCGTGTTTTTGTTGATGTACCCTATCAGTTAAAACGTTGAGGAGTCCAGAGAGATGAAATGTTTAAACATTATTTTTAAAGTTTTTTTAACATTATTGATGCCGGCTATTTTTTGGGGAACAGCAAATGCCATGATAGATACACCAAAATATGATCACCCGGATAAGACTATTATTGTAGATCCAGTATCACCTCAGTTTGAAATTGTTCAGAATGCCAATGCAACAACAGGTTATAGCTGGGTTCTTAGAGAATATGATAAAAGATTATTAAAATTGGTTAACTCCGGTTATATTCCGTCCAGGAGCCAGTTGGCGGGAGCGGGTGGTAAAATGATCTGGGTGTTCAGAGCGACACCTGAAGCTTTTCAACAGGAAACAACAGAAACCAAAATTTTGCTGACGTATGCGCGTTCCTGGGCGCCTGATGATCATCCCGCGTCTGTCGAATTTAAAGTGGTGTTTAATCAAAAATCCCCAGAAGTGAGGATAATGAATTAAAGGTAAAAAAGCTTGTTTATTTCCCTCACCCGCCCTTCGGGCACCCTCTCCCGCTTGCGGGAGAGGGGAAAACACGTCCTCAAACTATTTATGCAACAACGCTCCCGCAAGGGGAGAAGGGGATGTTCTCTCAAGCTTGTGCCACAGAAACTTGTGCCACAGAAAAAAGAAGTTCAGTAATTTCGGTGAAAATACCATTTATCTATATTGTGGGTGTTTTTCCTTCTCCCCTTGCGGGGGCGTTGTTGCATAAATCGCGAATTAATCAAATCACTCTTCCACATAATATAAATTTTTAAAAACTATAAGTCTCCGGCATTCCTAATGCTGTCATTTTATTGAGAATTTGACACCTTATTTTTGCTTCTACCTGCTGATTTTCTAACAAACGATTTTTTAACTTCGATCCTAATATTTCTTTTAACCTAAATATTCCCGTCTCTGCCAGACTTCTTCTATGATAACCTGTCTCAATTTTCCATTCTTTTCGGCCTAATGCCCTCGTTTTTTTTATTGTTTCATCGCGCTTTAATATCGCCCCTTCACTTATCCCCTTTTTATATTTCTTGTGTTCCTCTGAAGTACTCGCATTTCGCTGGGGCGGAAATATTCCCAAACATCCCCGCTTTTCCATTTCTTCATAACAGCTAAACCGATCATACGCTCCATCTCCTATCACCGCGTTTACTTCCCCTTCAACCTCATCTAATACGAATGGCAATCCCTGGCAATCCTGAATCCCATGTCCACTTACATAACAGCCTTCTATTTCATGCGTTTCAGGATTTATCGCTAAATGTATTTTTCGCCAATTTCTCACTCTTGTTTTTCCATGTTGACGTATTTGCCACTCTCCCTCACCAAATAGCTTTAGCCCTGTACTATCAACCACAATATCAATTTTTTCTCCCTTTATTTTTTTCGTCTTTGACAACTTTATTTTTAATTTTCCCTGCCGTTTGCATAAAGTTGTGTAATCCGGCGTTTTCAACTCTAACTTCAATAGCGTAATAAGACTCTTTATCAATCCCTCGGTCGATCTCAAGCTTAAATTAAATAGCACCTTAAGTGTCAGTCCGCACTCAATTGCTATATCACTATATACCTTTGGCCGACCTCTCCCTTTTATTTTTGAGGGTTGGTGCCATTTCTTTATCGCTGATTCCTCGAACCACAGCGTAATATTTCCTCTTTTTACCAAATTTTCGTTATACTCTTTCCAGTTACGAACACGATATTGCTTTTTAAGCATCGGGTAATCCTTTTCGTTTGCAAGACAAAAAGTTAAATTTACCTCTTTTTCGTGTTCGTAACCTCTTATTTATTCAACAACGCCCCTTGCGGGAGAAGGTGGCGCGAAGCGCCGGATGAGGGGAAATTATCTGGTTTTCTCAAAAACCAAAAAACTATAATCATAAGGGTTTTCTGTGTCTTTAAGATGATGTTCTCTGGAGATTTCTGTCCATTGCGTTTTGTCCCATTCTGGAAAATAAACATCGCCTGAAATATCGGCTTCTATAAAAGTCAGATAGAGATAATCTGCCAGGGGAAGTGTCAGTTCAAAAATTTTGCTGCCGCCAATCACGCAAACTTCTTCACAGTCTTTAATACTATCCAAAGCTAAAGCTTCAGCGACAGAATGGACAATTTGACATTCGGGCGGCGCGGAAAAATTTTTATTTTGTGTAATAATAATATTTTTTCTGCCGGGCAGCGGTTTGCCGATTGACTCGTACGTTTTTCTTCCCATAATAACAGGTTTGCCGAGCGTTACTTTTTTAAAATACTGAAGATCAGCAGGCATTTGCCACGGAAGTTGGTTGTTTTTTCCCATCACACGTGTAGGGGTTATAGCAGCAATGAGCGAAATGCGCATAAATTCTCCTAAAATAATCATTATCATTTTACTCCTGATTTTTTTTCTGCCTATGTTTTTGGCGAAATATTTATACGAACATCAGGACGTTTCCCGAACTGTTAATTATGGTGAATTATTAAATCCGCCTTTATCTCTGGGGAAGATTGTCTCAAAGAGCATCGCTGAGTATCAGGGCCGCTGGGTATTGTTTTACGCCACTCGTGTCTGTGATACACTCTGCACGGAAAATTTGTATAAGATGCGCCAGGTTCGTTTGGCAGTTGGAAAGGACCAGGATCGCGTCGTCAGGTTATTGATCACACAGACAGCATATACACTGCCTGAGGCTTATCAGGGGACGTATCAGGAAGAAACCTCTCAACAGATTCAGACTGGATTATATCTCTCTGACCCACATGGAAATATTATTTTATTTTATAACAAAAATGCGGATCCTGAAAAATTATTGAAAGATTTAACCCGACTACTGAGGATTTCTCAAATTGGATAGCCTGACTTTATCTCGCTCTCGTTTTTTGGCTTATTTTGCCGTTTTTTTGGCTGTTATGGTTGTCTTCCTGGGTGCTTATACGCGTTTAACAGATGCGGGTCTGGGCTGTCCTGACTGGCCGGGATGTTATGGCCATTGGAGAGTGGAAGCCAATGCTATAGCGCCTGCCAAAGCCTGGGCAGAGATGATTCACCGCTATGCTGCGGGGACTCTTGGATTATTGATTTTAGGTTTGGGGTTATTTGGAATAGTTCGCCGCCGCGATCCTGATCAATCTGTCCTGATTCCACTATTATTGATAGTTCTGGTGATTTTTCAGGCGGCATTAGGCCGATGGACAGTGACTTTGCAGCTATTGCCTGTTGTAGTGATGGGACATCTATTGGGCGGTTTGACCATTTTGGCGTTATTATGGATTCTGGCATTGAAATCAGGCCGCCATTTTAGCCTGCCCAATCTGGGCGAAGATAAAAAATTCCGCTTTTGGGCATTATTAGGGTTAATCATCGTTTTTCTACAAATCAGCCTGGGCGGTTGGACAAGCACAAATTATGCCGCCCTTGTCTGTCCTGATTTTCCTTACTGCCACGGCCAATGGTTCCCGCTCCATGAACTTCATAAAGCCTTCAATGTCTTTATGCCGCCAGGAAGAGACTACGATGGCGGTATATTGGATACACCTGCGCGAATTTCTATTCAGGTTGTCCATAGGATAGGCGCTATAGTCACAGCAGTATATTTGTTTGGGCTGGGATTGTGGGGGCTGTGTGCGGCTCGTCAGGGAATAATCAAAGCGATTATGGTATTTATCTGGATGGCTTTGGTATTACAAATATCTTTGGGTATCTTGAATGTTGTGTTAATGCTGCCTCTCTCTATTGCGCTGATGCATAATATTGGTGCAGCAGTGTTATTGCTCTCGATAGTCACTTTAAATTATGTGCTCTACGCAAATCATGCAAAATCCCCCAACGAAAACTCTTAGCGCTTCGTCTTTCCTGCTCTCGATGCAGGATTTGCGCGCCTATGGAGAATTATGTAAGCCGCGTGTAGTTGCACTGATGATTCTCACCAGTATTGTTGGCATGCAATTGGCAGTACCAGGTTTGGTTCCCTGGAGAATAATGGTTTTTGGCAATTCAGGTATCGCATTGATGGCGTTTGGCGCCGCGGCAATAAACCATTTGATTGACCGCCGGATTGATGCCTGCATGCGCCGCACACGAAACCGGCCGATGCCCACGCAGCAGTTAAGTGTTCTACAAGCCAGTCTATTTGCTGTAGTTCTGACAGTTATAGGTTTTATGATTTTAATTCTGATGGTTAATATACTCACAGCTTTATTGACATTATTGACTTTCGTCGGCTATGCGTTTGTTTATACAGCCTGGTTAAAACATACGACACCACAGAACATCGTCATTGGAGGGTTAAGCGGTGCCATGCCGCCATTGTTAGGTTGGGTTGCCGTCACCGGGCAAATCAACCCTCAGGCTTTATTATTAGTCTTATTGATTTTTCTCTGGACGCCGCCGCATTTTTGGGCACTTGCGATTTATCGTCATGAAGATTATGCCAGGGCAGAAATTCCCATGCTGCCGAATATATACGGCATTGCTTATACCAGGCTGCAGATTTTGCTGTATGTCATTCTTCTGAGCATTGCCAGTTTATTGCCCTTTTGTATTAATATGAGCAGCTGGATTTATCTTGTTGCTGTGATGATATTAAACACAAGATTTTTCTATTGGGCTTTAAAATTATATCGTCATACAGAACCCAAAATTGCGTTGCAAACTTTCCGTTTTTCTATTATTTATCTCATGCTTTTATTTCTTGCCTTGTTGATTGACCATTGGAGTGCACTATGAAGTTAGCCAAAATACTGATTATTTTATTTGCTTTGGCTGCATTACTGGGAGGCATCTTTGCCAGTCATTTTTATAGACAAAAAAACAGTCTCGATGCGGCTAAAGCCGCCACAATTTTTTCGCCGCCGCAAGAGATTGCCAAATTTTCTCTTATCGACACGAAAGGCCGTGTGTTTAATAACAATAGCTATTGGGGACATTGGACTTTTATATTTTTTGGATTTACGAGCTGTGCACAAATTTGTCCGCCGACGATGAATAACTTAAATCAAATGTATCAGATATTATTAAAAGAACAGCAAAATCCCATGCCGCAGGTGGTATTGGTTTCGATTGATCCTGAACATGATACCATGAAGAAGCTTGGAGATTACGTGCAGTCTTTCAATCCGCACTTTCAAGGCGCGACGGGAGACAAAGCTGAAATTGATAAGCTCAGTTCGAGTTTGGGTATTTTATATCTCAAAACCAAAGATAAAAAAACAGGCGCAGAATCTATTGACCATAGCGGCGCTATTTTATTAATCGATCCGGCGGGTAAATTAGCGGCGATTTTCTCTCCGCCGCATGATCCGGCCGCCATGGCAAAAGATTTTGAGCTTATCGTGAAAAATTCGGGTTAGATTAAGGGAAGTGATGAAAAAAGATGTCTGTTTTGAAACTTTATTGAATGTGGGTGGATAGTGGGAAACGAACGCAAAACTGAAAACATTGTCAGAGCATTGCTCAGAAAGTTAGGTTATTTTGATGACAAGGATATTATTGTTGAAGAGCAAAAAAGTGATTTTCCTCCTATAGATAAGTTGTTAAAAAACGCATCCAAGAAGGGTGGCGGCAAAGGTCGCCCTGAGTTTATTATACGCGGAACATCAAGGTCTAATTTTTTAATTATAATAGAATGTAAGGCGGACATCAAAAAACATGAGAGTAAAAATCGTGACAAATTTAATGACTATGCTGTCGATGGTGTGTTGCTCTATAGCTCTTTTTTGTCAAAGGAATATGATGTTTTGGCAATAGCGGTTAGTGGTGAAAATATAAATGAAATAATGGTATCTCAATTTTTATGCCTAAGAGAATCTCATCAGCATCACAAATTTTTTGGGAGAGAAATTTTATCATTTGAGGGTTATTATAATGGCTTTCTTAAGAGTGATATTAAATTCAATCAGGATTATGAAAAATTACTTGAATATACGAAAGCACTTAATGAAGTTTTGCACGAAAAAAAAATAAAGGAATCTCAGCGCAGTTTACTTATTAGCGGGATTCTAATTTCATTGCAGAACAAGGCTTTTAGGAATAGTTATAGTTCTCATGAAAAGGCGGAACAGCTAGCTAATGGCTTATTGACTACTATAAGCGATGAATTTGTTAATGCAAATTTGTCGGTGGAAAAAGTTAAAAAATTAAAGCAATCATTTTCTTTTGTGTTGACGCATACAACTTTGTCGAATAATAAAGAATTCTTCGAAATGTTGATTAAAGAGATTGATAAAAATATCAATAATTTTATGAGAACTCATAAATATTTTGATACTTTAGGTCAATTTTATATTGAATTTTTGAGGTATGCTAATAATGATAAGGGATTGGGCATCGTTCTTACTCCCCCACATATAACCGAAATATTTTCAGATATTGCAATGGTTAACAAAGATAGCATTATTTTTGATAATTGTTGCGGAACGGGCGGTTTTCTTATTGGCGCAATGAAAAAGATGGTAGAAGATGCTGATGGAGACTCTAAAAAAATCAGCACTATTAAAAATAAACAGATAATTGGCATTGAATATCAAGATGACATCTATGCTCTTGGTGTCACCAATATGATTATTCATGGCGATGGAAAAACCAATATGCTTCTGGGTGATTGTTTCGACTTGTCTGATGGCGTAGGCAACAATTATTGTCCAACGGTGGGATTTCTTAATCCGCCGTATAAAAGCAAAAAATCAGATATTGAAGAGCTTGATTTTGTGCTGAATAATGTTAAGATACTTCAAGCGGGAGGAACGTGCATTGCGATAGTTCCTCTAAGTTGTGCGATTTCACAATCAGGCGATATTCTGGAGAGAAAAAAGCAGATATTAAATAATCATACGCTTGAAGCCGTAATGTCGATGCCCGAAGATTTGTTTCATAATTCCAAGGTAAATGTTGTTACATGTATATTTGTTATAACAGCGCATAAACCACATCCCAGGAATAAAAAAACATGGCTTGGGTATTGGCGTGATGATGGATTTATAAAAACAAAAAGTAAGGGTAGAGTGGACCTCAATAATGTATGGTCGGATATTAGAACGCAATGGCTTAATGGTTATCTCAATAGGGAAATTATAGATGGTTTAAGTTTTACAAGAGAACTATCTGCAAAAGATGAATGGTGTGCAGAGGCCTACTTGACAACAAATTATGATCAAATTGATAAAGCTGCTTTTAAATACTGTATAAAAAACTATTTGTCATATCGTTTACTGAATAATTTGCTCAATTTTTCAGTTAAAAGAAATATTGATCAGATTAGTCAGCAATCCAAATTGGTTCCATTGACTGATCTTTTTAGTGTGCGAAATGGACTGGCGTCATCTAACGTTGATGTGTTGGAGCGTCAAAACGGGGCTGGGTACATTAGATATGTGCGGCCATCACAAAGCTATGATGGCAGTATAGCGGGATATGTAAACAAATCTTTGATTGACGACAAATACATTTACCCTGATTACACAATATATGTATCAACTGACGGACAAGGCAGTCATACTTATTCTTATGTATCATCATTTGAATTTGTCCCAAATAGCAATGTATCTGTATTGATCCCAAAAAAAACCATGTCACTCAATGAAAGAATATATTATGCAATGTGTATTACTGAGAACAGATATAAATTTTCCTATGGAAGAAAACCAAAAGGGGAGAGGCTAAAGAGTATCTTGGTGCCTTTTTCGCCGCCATCATTTGTATATGATGATGTTTTTGGGGAGATATTTGAAGACTGGAAAAAAATTATAATATAGATAAGTTATGGAGTGAAAGAACTTAAATCTTATGGCTAAACTGCATTTTTATTATTCGGCAATGAACGCGGGGAAGAGCACGACGCTTTTACAGTCGAGCTATAACTATCGCGAAAAGGGCATGGATACGCTTATTTTTATACCCAGTATTGGGACGCGCGATGAGAACGGCAAAATTTCCTCGAGAATTGGACTGGCTTCCGAAGCGATCAGTTTTTTGCCGCAGGCTGATTTGTTTAAATTAGTCCAGGAATATTTGATTTTATCGCCCAAAGTGCGATGCGTGTTTGTCGACGAAGCGCATTTTTTAACCAAAGCGCAAGTGTGGCAATTGACTCGAATCGTCGATGAATATCATATTCCCGTATTGGCTTATGGTTTGAGAAATGACTTTCGCGGAGAGCCGTTTGAAGCCAGCCAATATCTATTAGCCTGGGCGGAAGATTTGGTTGAAATTAAAACTATCTGCCATTGCGGCAAAAAAGCGACCATGAATTTAAGAATTGACGAAAAGGGACAAGCGGTTCAAAGCGGCGCACAGTTTGAAGTCGGCGGCAACGAGCGTTATATTGCCGTTTGCCGGCAGCATTTCAAGGATAGTAAAATAAGCGCAAGTGTTTAAATATTGGTTTTTTTCATTTTTAATTAATGTTTGATAACGAGAGGTAAGGTGATGGCTGTTGAAGCTAAAGAAATTTTGGCCAAGGTATTTCCATATATGAACAGTGCGATTAATGGATTTGATAAGTCTCTGGCAGCATGTCAGGAATCTACTGCCACTGAGGCAGAGAAGTTATTTATTAATAATTGTCAGAACTTAATAGAAAAGGATTGGAGTGATGATATATGTAAAATAGAGAATAATATAAATATATTATTGGAGGCTGACGTGGATAATGCAGATACTAGAATATGGATAAATGATGGCGAAGTGAGTTTTAGCAAAGTGAATTTTTTTAGCGGTGTGCTTCACGATCTATTGAAGAGATATGATATATTTATGGGGAAAAAATTGTCCGAAACACAAAAGGATATTTTAAGTTGTTTTACAAAAATGATTTTGTTTCGGTTGCTTTTTAATGCGCATCAAGATAAAAGGTGTTCCATCATTGGCTGCCCGTGGTTTAATCGTGTAAAAAATGAACTGGATGATAAGTATAAAAATTTATATGAAAAAACGCCTTATATAAAGGCGCTTATTTATGAAGGGGAATTTGTAACCACTAATGAGGGGGTGAAAAAAATAACAACTAAGTATAAGCAACTTGAAGAAGGTCTCGAGTCAGAAACCGCAGCAGCATCAGTGTCTGGAACCATCAAATTAGTTCTTGGTTTATTTTTTTGGGCAGGAAGCACTTATATGCTCGCGGAATCAGCAGATACACTCAATATTAGTAACCGTTCTTTGATAGCTGTTTCTATTTTTTTAGGATTTTGTCTTTTTGCCTGTTCTGCTGGTTGTGATGCAAAAATGCGGTATGGGCGTGGTGAAAGAAGGAATCTGTTTTGGACGGAGCATTCGGTAGATGTAAGGCCTGATAATTTGACAGAGAATGTAAACATCAAAAAGCACATTTGTGTTAGTATTGATGAGATCGATGAACTAAAGAAATTATCTGAAACCCAGAATATTACTTTAATCAATAGAAAAAGTGGTAAATAATTTCTTTCGCCATTTATCATATTTAATTGGTATTTGATAGCAGGAGATAGATAAGGTGGCGCGTATTGAAGTGAAAAATATTTTGGTCGACATTCTTCAATTTATGAAAAATCAGTATAATGGATTTAGTCAATCTTTGGATGTCTGTAAGCATGATATTGTTCAAGAGAAGTTATTTATTGGTGCTTGTAAGAACTTAATAGAAAAGCTTGGTGATTATAATGAGGAAAAGTTACGCACTATCGAGAATAAAATAAATAAAACAACAAATGATAGTCAGGATAGTCAACAAAGTATAAATGACATAGTTATAAATATCGATAATCAAATTAATTTTTTCAGTGGTGTGATAAATCCGCTGTTGAACACGCCTGAAAAAATTAATGCATACCGTTTTTGATGTTTTAATGAAAGCTTTTTCTTTTTTAAATTTTTGTTATGTAGCCTACGTCGCTAAAAGTGGCTATGATCATTATACAAGTACTGCTCGCAACAGGTTTAATATGTTTAGTTTGGCGTCTTCACCGCGTATTGATTTGTTAACTAATGATCAAATCAATAAATACATTT
>Ga0206909_1010_pt1 | contig 53861 bp, 48 predicted proteins | sample Alteio_BWOrgHeat_76_FD_152943 | JGI IMG/M metagenome (GOLD analysis project Ga0206909, IMG submission 152943) | Enriched cells from forest soil in Barre Woods Harvard Forest LTER site, Petersham, Massachusetts, United States -... | ecosystem: Environmental > Terrestrial > Soil > Temperate forest >...
AGAACCAAGCTATGTTGTAGATTCCCGATTGAGAGATTGGAGTTTTTATTTATTGTTGCGTGTCGGGAATGACGAGCGGGCGGCTGTTAAGACAAAGCTGTTGCTGTAAAGTTTTTAGATTCAAAAACAGCCAGCGGATATTGCCTGACATCAAACCAGTCTGCTGATTTAAGCGTATCTGCAACCAGACTATAATCTGTGCTGACAGAATTCATATTGATTTTAATATCAACATGGCTGGAACCTAACTGTTGAATATCTCCATTCATCACCGCTGTAAATTCTTTAAACTTTCCAGAAACAGGTGGAGAATAATAGAGATCACACCAAAACGATTTAACGTATTCCTAACTTGCATGGATTTCCCTCATCCGCCCTTCAGGCACCCTCTCCCGCTAATGCGGGAGAGGGGAAAACACGCATTCAGGACATTGGTCACTTAATCTTTTTGAGCTTCAGCTTCAATCTCGATACCAACTTTATTACCTAAACCAGGCCGTACATAAGCATCAACACCGAAATCCGAGCGGTTGATCTGTGTGGTTGCAGAAAAACCGACTCTATATTTATGCGTCATAAAAAATTCACCTGCTTTATTCAGGGTGACGTGTAACATCACAGGCTTGGAGACACCATGAAGCATTAATGTACCGTATACTATGGCTGTGCTTTTTCCCGTGGGATCAACTTTAGTGCTCACAAAAGTTGCGGTGGGAAAAACAGCAACATTGAAAAATTCTTTACTCTTAAGATGTTCATCTAACTTGGGAATACCTGTGTCAATATCCGCCATATTGATAGTGACATTGACTTTGCTGTTTTGAGGCTTGTTTTTATCTAATATGAGAGTGCCGCTTGCCATCCATTTTCCTGAAGGATAGGAAAATCCAAAATGACTGACATGCCAGAGAACATAAGTATGCATAGGATCCAATGTAAACTCTTCTTCTGCTGCTTGCGCGGGCAAAGTAAAACACAGCGATAAGATAAAAATAAATAAAATACGTTTCATAAGATTCCCTCCTTAATTAATACATAATAACCTTATCATTACTCACAAGTCTGAAATTGTCTATTTTTATATCATTAAACGTTGAGCCATCTTTTCGCCTCTCTGGAGGAGGTGAAAAAATAACCTGATGTCTCTACTCGTTTATTCCATGAAACCCTATCATCGCACCGATATGATTTGCAAATGATGCGCCGATGTGATCAGCAAAAAGATCAAACGGATTCGGTTTGACTGTAAAATCGACAATTCGATCAGCCTTGATGACATCGCGGGCAACCTGGCTCGGACTGCCAAAACCATCAATCAAACCCTGACTCAATGCCTGCTGACCCGTCCAGGCCAAACCTGAAAAAGTATCCTGATTGATTTTAAGACGACTGCCTCTGCCTCTGACAACATCCATAATAAATTGTTTATGCACAGAATCCAGCATGGTTTGCGCGATTTGCTGATCGCCCGGCTTCATCGGGGAAAAGGGATCCAGAAATCCTTTGTGATCACCCGAGGTCAATAATCTTCTCTGAATGCCCAATTTTTGCAATGTATCCGTAAATCCAAAACCGTTCATCAATACGCCGATAGAGCCAACTAAACTTGACGGATTGGCATAAATGGCGTCCGTCGCAGAAGCCATGTAATAAGCTGCTGAGGCACAAATATCTGTACAGACAGCATAAATTTTAATATTGGGATGTAATGCACGCTGCCGCATGATTTCATTATAGACTTCAGAGGCCTGCACCGGCGTTCCGCCAGGGCTGTCTATTCTCAAAATAATTCCCTTTGTTCCGGATGCTTTAAACGCTTCATCAATGCCTGAGACGATATTATCTGCGCTGGCTTGCTTGTCCGGACCGATGATACTGTTAACATCAACCATTGCTGTAAAATTTTTATCAGTTTTTAATAAATTTTCATTTTTAGAAAAAATAGAAATAATAATAAATATTAAAATTAAGAAGGTAATTAGCTTAAAGAAAATTCCCCAGCGTCGTTTTGCCCGCTGTTCTTTGATCGTTGCGAGCAATACATCTCGTAAAATTTCATCTGAATTGATTGCCATGGGATTATTTCACCATCTCTGATTGGACATCTTTAATACGCCTTGCAAAAGGGCCTTCATCCTGGACTGTATCAGGCAGGTTTTTAATCGCTCTGTTCGCGGCTGATGTACTGGCATAATCACCCGTGACTGCAATGTACCAGGGTTTTTCATGGCGCCATACTTTCAATACCTGCGCTTTATTTTTCAACCCATTTCGGGCAACATAATTTTTGACAGCATTAAAATCCGCTTCTGAAATAATCTGAATCGTATAATGTCTTTTATTGGCATTGCTGATATCAAATGTTGTATTTTTTTTATCGACAACAGCCGGCGCATTGGTAGCAACCACCTGAGGCAGTACAGGCGGCTTTTCAAGTACGGGCGGCGGCAGCGTGACAGGCGGAGTCTGGAGCTGCTTCTGCAATGCCGCAGCTGGCTGAGACGCACTGGACTGATCAGCCTCGGGTTTTTCACTGACTTCTGAGACACCATTAAATGTCACCAATTTTTTGATATTACCCTGTTGAATCAATACGCCATTATCATCGACAGACAATACTTTATCGCCGTCTGGCAATATACTCCCTGCGGTAACATCATTAAACTGACCATTTCTTTTGAGCGTCGCTGACCATTCACCATTATCCTGGCCTGTATAAATTAGTTCATATTCACCCGGCTGATTACCGGCAGCAACAATGCTTGACGCCAAAGCGCCCGCACCACCTAAATTATTTGCACCTGCCTGGTTCATTTTGGCCAGAGATTCAGCCATGGAAGCACGGGCAGATGCGATAGCCGCCTGGTCCTGTACAATCAGGCGCTGGATTTCAACCAATTGATATTCATTGACCAGCGCGAGATATTGCTGCTGGCTTTCGGAGACTTCAGGTGCAGCAGAAGATTTTGCCGTTCCGGCAGAAGGCACTGGTTGTGAATTCACAACCTCTGTCGGACTCGCAACTGCTTTAAGTGAAGTGATTGTCTGCGTTTTTGGCGCCGTGGAAAGAACAGCGGATTCCCCGCCAAAAAGTGTAAACAGCTGCCAGATCAATATCACCGCAGCGATCACGACCAGACCAAAAATGAATTTTTGACGTTTATCCAGCTTCATCGTTAATTACCCACTACATTTAATTGAAGATTACCCGAAAAAAGACCGCCATTTCTGTTTGCTGTCACTGAAACCAGCGTGACCGGCAAATCATCAATATTGGCAGCAACCAGCCGCAAAACATCCGGTGAGATATTATTAAACGAAATCGTCACCGTTGTCTCGGTAAATACCTGTTTTTGCGAAGCCGTATTAATCTGAACGGATTTTCCTGGCAATACCCGCATCATGCGGTCAATAATCAGTGCAATGATTTGCTGAGAACTGGCTATCCTGGCAGGCACAGTCCGTTTTGGCACTATCGTTGGAAAAGTAATGGAAGCGCCATCCGCAGTAAAAATAACAGACATTTTTAAAGCTTGTGCTTCTGTCATCAATTGGGACGCGGTACCGCCCAAAGATTTCAGCGGCATGGCTGCAGTCTGGCCGTTATAGTTCACTGTATCTGCTTTCCATCCTGTCAGCGTATTAACTTTTTGGATACCCTCGAGCAAGGCATTAATCTGTCCGGCAGGATTCGGTGTCTGCAGCGCCAGTTCATATTGTTCATAAGGATTCAGATAGATCGTTTCTGTTTCGCGTTGATGAACGTACCACCATAAAACGCCTAATATCCCCAGACAAATAATCGTCACTGCAATTAAAGACGAACGACGTTTGATGCCCAACCCATGCTCATCGAGTGCCTGATCCAGACTCCATAATTGAAAAGCATGGTTTGTGGGCAAAAGCGGAAAGACAGGTTGGGGCAGCTGCGTTAAAGATTTAACCGCAGGATGCGTGAACACATCAGGCAGCTGACCAAAAGCATAGACTTCATAACGTCCTTTGGTTTCGATCAAAAGAGAGGCCATTTCGTCAAATAATGACTCGGGAGAAATTTTGGTGTCAAGATAGACTTTGCCCTCGCGGACAATGACTAACAAAACCTGCGGTTCTTTGGATTTTAATTCTTCGCAATAAATTAATTCCGGCGCTTCTTTGAAATAATGCCAGACGGTTTCGCCCAATAAAACACCAGATTCCTGGGAAAATACGGCTTCATATTCATCGCCTTTTCGTTTGAACAAGCGAATATTTTGACCATATTGTTCAGCAAGGTAACGAATTTCTTTGCGTAACAGCGACGTATTTCTGATCGCCAGCGTTTCGCGATAAGGTTGTAAAACAAAGTTGACGCCGTCTTCGCGTTTAAGAATGGGCATCAGCCGTTACTTCCCACAATGACGGGTGTAATCAGCACAATGGTTTCGATATTGTTTCTATCAGCGCCTTTGCCGCCTAAAAGAGCAGACCCGAACATACTGGCTTTATTGGCTGTGCTTTGATCCTGTTTAAACCCGGCAATCACCAGCGTATCACCCGAGGGCACCACACTGCGCAGATTAAACCGCTTGCCGCTGACGGTAGGCAGTTGAATCTGATTGCCGGTACCCGTGCTGGAACCATCAGTAAATGTTGTGAGAGCATCCAATGTCGATATCGCACTGCTCAATTCGAGATAGACATTATGATTCATGATCTTGGGCAAAATATAAAGTTTAAATCCTGTATTGACCGTGCCCGGATTCAAAGAGGTTTGCGACAAGCTATTATTTCCGCCTGTCAGTGTAGTCGTTACACTGGCGAGATATCCTGTTTGTGTTGAAATATCAATCTGGGCAACCTGATTATTTAAAGTCACAACGTCAGGATTAGTGACTGTGGACACACTACCCTGTTGCGCAAGTGCGTTGATCAGAATTTGCGTATTCTTGAACGGTCCGCCCAATATGCCTGCACCAATACCAGGCAAAGTACCTGGATTGGAAACACTACCAATACTCGGACCGATCGGTTTAATCCCGTTAAGAAAAGTGCTGCCTGCAGAATTTGAGAGATCGCCTGTCGCCAACCCGGCGCCCACTGTGGCTGTCTGGTAAGCTAAATTCCAATTAATACCATAATTAAAGTTTTGATTTAATTTGACTTCAAGCACTTTAACCTGTAATGACACTTCTCTGGATAAATCTCTGTTCATACTGGCAAGGAAATCTGCAGCTTTTTGGACATTTTCCGGATGGTCCTGCACAGTCACAGTGGTTGTTGATTCAGACACCATCACTTTGCCGTCCGGCGAAAGAATTTGTTTGATGGAATTCTGTAAATCCTTCCACACAGAGAGATTGGCTTCAAGGCTGCTGAACTGGCTGTCGGTACCCGTACCTGAGGCGCCGCCAGTACTGCCGCCGCCGCTTGAACTGACATTGAGCATGGTATCGCCCGATTTTTGTCCCATCAGATACTGCGAAGCACCGGGCATAAAAGAAACATCAAACGTTTTGGTCACGATATTCGACCAGGTAATCATGCCGTCTTCAATATCATAGGCATAGCCTGTTTTGGCGGAGACAGCGTTGAGTGCTCCGCGAATACTGCCCGTATAATTCAAGTTAATTAAAGTATTGTCGTTTGCACCGATGCCGTATTGTGCAGTGACAATATTCTGGGGCAAAATTCTGTTCATCAATAAATTCAGGGGAAGACCATTGGCACGTAAACTTACACGCCGGTTTAACCATTGAGGACTCAGGCCAGAGTGATACACATCGCTGGCATAAAAATTGTTATGCAATCTGATGGCAGGAGAAATGCCGTTATTTTGCGCCCGCGCCCGGGCAATCTGTCGTTCGACCTTACAGTTTCGATGTAAAGTATCTTTGTAGAGCACAGGCACTGTACAGGCTGCGAGACTCATCATGCAGACTATCGCTGTCAGTAATAAATATAACAATTTCCGCATGGCGGTTTATCCTCTGAAAATAAATCATTTACACTAAAAAAATCAATATCTTAAGCCTGATGATGAAGAAGATAATGAAGATTGAGATGACAGAGTCTTTTTACATTTTTCATTTGTGGGATCAACCGTACATAGAGGCATACAGGCGCTGATGAGCAATACCTGATTTCCAGTATTCGCAGGCGCCCACCCCTTTCTTACCTGATCCGGATCAATCTTCAAAACCGGTTGGACATTGGTTGTCTTCCTGGTAGGATCAGTGGGCATGTACTCAATCAATCCTGTTTTCGGATCCATCGTTGTATTATCCAGAGCAGCTTTCCATACTCCTATTCTGTCCGTATTGTCTACCATACCTGCATTTTGCCCTGATAATGAGCCCACCAAAGCCGGCACCAATCCAGTACCCAATGCGTCACAGGTTGCCTGATCAGGTTTTTTGATATGCTTTGCCGTTTGCCCGGAATTCACCATTTCCATATCTACAATCTGGCTGCCGCCACCGGGGGGATTAGGACCGCCACCGGATACAAGAGAAGATTTATTGATGTATGCTATAACACGAACTCTCTTATTGATAATCTCATCGGCATTGGCAACAGGCAGACGACCTGCTATCATTTTGCCAATATTTTTCATTTGAAGCGTATCAGGCTCAATATAGGTTTCTACAAAAAATTGAGCTGCTTTATCAGCATCGCCGTCTACCGGTCCAAAGTTATAAAAATTTTTTGAAGACACTAATGTGCTTGGCCAGGGGCCATATTGACTGCCTGGAGGCATGTAAGCACGAGTTTCACCTGCATGATTTTTACATGTCGTTGTGTCCCATGCTTTTTGTCCGATTATCTGATTCAGCGTATTTAGCGTCGGCCATTTCCCGCAATCGGCATAGACCGCCATCCCCGCCTGCAGCCACTGCTGCATCTGTAAAGCAGTTTTGTCAACTTTAAAATTACGCAACTGGATTTGATACGCAGCCAGCCCCGCAGCGACCAGCGCTGCTACAAGCGCCAGTGCGAGCAGAAGCTCAATCAACGTAAAACCAGAATCTTTATTTGAATCGTACCTGTTCACCATAATTGTCAACTCACTTCATAAACAACCGCTACAATAGCAGTCTTATTATCGCATAACGCCTTCGAATTTCCGACTGGGGCATTACTCAAAGAGGTATTAATAATGGCGGCCGCGTTGTCGCAAGTCACTTCAGGCACGCCGAACATCTTGACAATATAACCCCCTGCCGGGTTGGTCTCACCAACCGTTATCGTGCTGTTCCAGGGATTCAACCCAGGACATGTCACCCTGTTACCGCAAAAACTGCCCGGAATATCACCATTATCAGCAAGCGCCTTAAGACTGATGCCTGTATACGTATGATTATGCGCAATGCTGTAATCCGCACCGCCCCTGAAAATGGTGGACATCATCGAAACCGCCTCTCCTATTCTCTGAGATTCTTTGGCAGACTTGTAATACCGCGTTGCCATCACCAGCAGAATGGCAATAACAGTCAGCGCGAGCAACAGCTCCAGCAAACCCATGCCGCTGATTTTATTTCTACTCCTAATTGGGACAGTTTGCCGCATATCCTGGATCCTTATTCGCAAACGACTGTAAATTACTGTTTAAAATCCAAAATTTCGAACCCGTCCCTGTGTTCACTGCTGTTGCATATTTTCCCAACGCTATAAACTGCTGCCCGGGCCCCTGATTCATTATCCATTGATGAGAACTTAAATCATCCCGGGTATTGAGCGGCAGGCGCGTCCATGTCACCACATTTCCTGCACCGGCATCCGCATTCAACGCTCCGCGAAGATAATTTGCCATCTGCGCATTATTGACATTTGCAGCGATTCTTAATACATAAAATCCTGCTGTGCCCGGTGATGACGGATTTAAAATCTGCACGGTAAATTGATTATTATTCCATGGATTATAAAGCCCGCCTCCAACCAATCCGGCATCCTGTAAAGTTTTAACATTCATGCCTGCAAAAACATTGCCTTCCCGGCAGCGCATAAAATAATACTGATTCAATGCACCCATCAACTCTGAGACACTGGTTTGGAAAAAACCAATGTCCCGGGTCTTTTTGTAGCTTTCATAATAACGCGTGCCCATGATGATAAAAATTACCGCAATCACGAGCACCAATAGCATCTCGAGTAAACTAAATCCTTTGCTGATGCTATTTTTCATCATTACCCATTAATGAAAGACAACATGTAGTGTTGTTGGGTTTGTAGCACAATCCGCACTGTTGTTTTCTGCTCCATTGATCATACCCGCAACCTTTAAACAAGTCGCATTATTGCTAATACCAGAAAGGTCAACTGTAAAACCACTGCCAACAACTGAGGTTGTTATATTACCACCCCATGGATTGGCTCCCGCGCCTGCACCTGCTGAGCCGCCAAAACTTGAAGGAATATAATGTTCAGTAACTAAAGTTGCGGTACTCATATTAGTATATCCATTATGCGCATTCCTATAGTTTGCTGCACCGCCAGCAATACCATGAATAATTGAAATTGCATTATTCACTTTCTGGCTTTCATTTGCGGTAATAAAATACCGCGTTGCCATGACCAACAGAATAGCAATAATCGCCAGCGAGAGCATCAACTCCAACAGACCAATACCACGTGCTTTATTTCTACTGCTTTTCTTTACAAACATTTTAAACTCTCCACTAAACATAAAATTAAAAAAACATCTTCAGGTTGGCACAATGGAAAAGCCCACGGCATACACCGATGTGATCATAAAGATCGCATACAGTGCCGAAAGCCCCAGCAATGCACCCGCTGTAATTTTCCCTGTCGTGTGAATGGACTTGGAACCCTCATCCGCCGCACGCCGCCCTTGTCGGACAAGAGCTTCCTCAAATCCTTTCGCCTGGGCAATTAACCGCAGACGCGATAAATCCCCCTCATTGATCAGACCCGTATCGAGCACATCTGCGATGTTGTCCCGGCCCGCGCCCAAGCGATGCTCCATTAAAATCAAATGCGACGCCAGATAAGGCGGCGCGTGATGCTGTAATATTTTTAATGCTTTTTTTAAAACCAATCCATTAGATATCAACATTCCCATCGTTTCCATCAATTGCGCACTTTGCATTTTGCGATATAATGCCCAGATTGGCAACTTGTCGAGATGGGGGCGCAAATCTCCCGTATAGCCAAGTAAAAACCGGTTGAATAAAAAAATCAGAATGATGACAGTCAAAATCAACAGCCACCACCAGTGCTGTACAAAAGAGGCTGTCGCGGCAAGAATACGCGCATTTTGCGGCCAGCGGTCCACAGGAATAATATCACGAAAGCTGTCAAAGATAGAGTGATTAATAAAAACAGAAACACCCAGCGCCATACAGATAACCACAACAGGATAAACCATGAGATTCAACAGCGCTGAAAGTGCACCTTCCCGTTTGGTCAGACTGGCCGCTGAAGCTTTCAGGACTTTGGATAAGATACCGGCTTCTTCGCCTGATCGGATAATTTCGACAATGCCCGGCGGAAACCAGCCTGTCATGCCGTCAGCAATGGGTTGTCCTTCAGAAATTTGTTTCAACATGCTGGCAGCCAGAACACGTGAGGCGTCTTTGCTCAGATCAATATAAATTTCGAGTGTTTGCTTCAAAGGAACGCCGTCTTCAACCAGCGCTGCGATATCTTCAAGAAAAGCCTGCTGTGATTTGACATCAAAGAAAAGTTGTTGAAATTTTAACTGAATTTTTTGTAACATATTAATAACTAACTACCTAAATTTTAACATATTTTACAGGATTTTTATCTCATTGTCGAGATATTTATTGGTATTATTCAGGAAAAAACGCATCATTCAATAACTGTTCCAGAGTATAATTTTCATCTTGTGGAAAATCTTCTTTGGGTAATCCCGTTTCATCAGACGCGATAAAAAGCGCATCTTTGTAAGCTTCAGAGATTCTTTCCAATAGTTCATTTTTAAGACTTGGGCTTTCATTTAATAGCTTTTTTAATCGGGATCTCTGATGATCAATCGTATTTTTCCAGCTATTACCGCGCCTTTGCGGCTGAAATTCCCATTTGAGAAGATGCCCCATTAAAACAGCCAGGCGATTAACGAGCTGACGTTTTTCACTTTTACCCATATCTTCTAATTCCTCTGCGACATTCTTAATATCAACTTCTGAAAATTTACCATTTCTGATCAGCTGCGCATTTTCTAACGCCCAGGCATAAAAATCCTTTTCATAGCCGTGTTGGTTAACCATAGCCATTTCGACCCCTCTACTATTACTGAGACGCAAAATATTGCGTCTCTACACACAAAATATTGCGCCCCTACACAAAAGGCTCCGGAAAAAATTGTTCATCCAGACACTGGTTTAAACTAAACGGACATTCTTCAGGAAAATCGATTTCTCTCAAACCCGTCTGACTAGCGGCAATAATGACGGCATCTTCATACGCTTCGTCAATTTTGGATGCTATCTCATGTTTCAGGCTGGGACTTTCCCTGAGTAACTTTTCAACCATCCTGCGCTGCTCTTTGATCGTATATTTCCAACTGTTTCCAGCACGATCCGGTTGAAATCTCCATTTCAACAGATGCGCCAATAAAACAGCCAGCCGTCTGATCAATTCTCTCTTATCCCGCTTTCCCATGCTTTCAATTTCCTCTGCAACATTCTTAATATCCACTTCTGAAAACCTGCCCTTGCGCAATAATTCAGCATTATGGGAAGTCCAGGCATAAAAGTCTTTTTCATACTCTCCATGTGCATTCGCTCTCATCTCAAACCACTCCCGTTAATTTTTCGACATCTTTCATATCCGCAACACCTGTTCTAGCCAATTCAAAAGCCTGTTCACGATAGGTTTTATACCCGATGTTATGCAGATACTTCTCCCATCCCAGCATATCTCTTTGCTGAATAAATTCTCTCGATGCGTTATCAATCCAGATGACTTCAGCCACAACCGTACGGCCTTTGATGCCGGCACCATTACACGCTTCACAATTTCCATCCGTATTTCTTTCGCGAAAGCCTTCAGAACCCGAAACCGGCTTAGCGCATTTATCACACAAAACAGGCAATAAGCGCTGGCATATCAAACAAACCAAGAGATTCGGATCACTTAACAACACGGGCGAAATACCCATATCGACCAGGCGGGTAATAATCGCTGTAGCAGAGTTAGTATGTAAAGTCGAAAAAACCAGATGACCCGTAATAGATGCCCGCCCCATCACGCGTGCCGTTTCTTCATCCCGCATTTCACCCAATACAATCACATCCGGATCCATACGCAATGTGGCTTTGCCCATGCTGGCAAAGTCTCTGTCATCTTTTTCAGTATTGACGGGAATCTGCGTCGCATTGGGAATAATTTTTTCAATAGGATCTTCGATCGTATACACTTTGCGGTTTTTATCGACCATCGACATACAACTGGCCATGGTCGTCGTTTTTCCCGAACCCGTCGGGCCGGAGACAATCACTGCGCCATTAGGCATACTGACCGCTCTTTCGATTAATTTAATTTGCTCAGCGGGATAGCCTAATTCAGATAAAGTCTGCATACGCTCATCGCCCGTGGCGAGCACACGCATGACCATATCAAATCCGGTATGCGCAGGCATACTCGCCAGACGCAGCCGGACATCCACGCCATCGATATCCAATGGCATGGACGCATTTTGCGGCACATTGGGATTAAAATGCGAAATCGCATGGTCAGTTTCTTTATTGAAAGCAACGGACGCCATTTCGCGGCCTAATCTGGCCTGCCATTCGGCATGGAGATATAACTCACCATGTTTACGAAAGCGAATGCGGGCAATATCTGCTCGCACTTCGATATGAATATCACTGGCCTGTGCTTTTAAAGCTTCCTTGACCAAAGCGCGCAGGCGATGCTGTTGCGCACTGACTTCAGCGGTACTTTGCATGGTCATTGCTGCAACAGTTGCTTCAGCATCCGCCAGCAGAATATCAATCAGGCTTTGTGTGGCCTGAACAATCCGGCCAGCTTTTAAGCGCTTTTGCGCCATAATGGCTCTGCAATTCTGCACACTTCTGGAGTGCAGATTGCTGGTCAGAATCAGCCCGCTTTTCAGGACGGCAATATCCCCCTGGCGGTGGCACCACTCCTGCATTTCAATCAAGGGCCTGTCTTTTGGATCCAGATCGGCCTGACTGGTGTAAATTAACTTCGTTGACATCACTTCGTCCATAGTTACCTTCTATAAAAACTATTCCCATTCCGGGGATTTTTTCAAGAACATCGTAAATAAATCCCCCCGACGCCTGCGGCGTCTACCCCCTTTTGAAAAGCCCGTGTTTTCCCCTCTCCCACTTAGTGGGAGAGGGTGCCCGAAGGGCAGATGAGGGAAAAATAAGCTTTTTCTACCCTCATCCGGCGCTTCGCGTCCTCTTCTCCCGCTATGCGGAAGAAGGGGACTATATCTTCAGACATTTATGCAACAATGCCTTTTAAAAAAGGTGTTATTCGCGTATAAATTATTATTTCTTTTGCGTATTATATTGTTGATTCAGCGGACTGGCACTCCTTGCATTTTGCGAATCACGAAGCAAAGGCTGCTTCTCAGATTTCTTAATACCTCGAAGATCAGCATCTTCCTTATTTTGAGTATATGCCACATAGCCAGTAGTAACCGTCTTATGAATACCAAATTGGCCCGCATTTTTTGCATTTGATTTTTTTTCAGAAAACTGCCGGACTCCAGTTCGTTCTTCTTTCTTACCAGAATTAATAGGTGTTCTGTCTTTTTTATATGAATCAAGTTCGATTTCATCATCTCTAAAATGAACCACTACCCCAAACTCATCTTCTTGATAAGATTCAGGTTTCAGTTTCTTTTCTGGCTCTTTAGTAGTAGTAACATCTCCTCCCATACCCTGTTTCTTTGCCAAAAAGTCCTGATGAGTTCCAATCATTCTTTGTCCAATACCAGTCTTCAAGCCATCAAAAATAGCCTGTCTTATCTCCGTATCCTTTTCAAGTTCGCTAATAAGAGTATAGAAATCACTCACAGAAAACTTATTTGTCGCCCATCCATCTGTTATCCATCTAATTCCTGTTTCCAAAAATTTACTAATATTATTAAATTTAGGCGCCAATTTTTCCTTCACTTCAGGAGAAAGATTTTTAAGCTTTCCTTTCAACTCTTCGAACCGTTGCTCCATGGCTTGTAACGTTCTGCTATCAGCATTTGTGCCATCTTGATTAACAAAACCTTTAGCTGCAAAATCAACAGTTTCCGGCAAAAGGTGACCATACAAATATTTACCCATTGCTGCCAGGGCGTCAGCCAAACTTTTGGCCTCCCTGATAATATTGTCACCGATACCTGACCTTCCCTTTCCTGTGGAATCAACATTGATCTGTAATAGGCCTTCTCCTCCTGCCAACGAATGACTTTCATCCAGGCGTAAAAGCTGCGCCATCGCTTCTATATCCTCCGCCGAAATCAATTCAGGATTTTGTATTAAATGCGCCAATACAGGCAACATTTTTTCCGCTGATTTTCTGGCTCCTTCTAAACTTGCATCCGTGCTGATGGAAATCTTTTGTAATACAGTTTCTATTGATTTCAGTTCTGAAAGCTTCTGCTCAGGTGACAAAATATAACCACTCTGTCCTGATTTTATGATTTTCTGAGGTTGTTTATGTTTAAGTGAATCCTTTGCATTTTTCTTTGGCTTTCGACCAAGATCAGTACTGATTGATTCACTTTCTGGAACAATCTTCTGAGACACAGGTTTGAGGTTTATTTTGCTCAATTCATCCTTATCAGTTTTAGTCGTCAGAGAATGACCAAGCTTCTCAACTTTTCCAGTGCCCGCATTTTCCTGCTTCTCCTGACCATTCGGCACACGCCATCTTTTTACTAATGATAATGTCGTTGTTTCACCAGGTACACTTTTCTGAGGTACGGGTTTTAGAGCTTCTTTAAAACTGACTCTCGACAGCTTTGAATCTTTCCCTTCATCAACCAACGGCACCGCATTTTGCTGAAGCCCTTGGAGATTTGCTTTATATTTTTCCAGTTTCTGCTCCTTTTCATATACTACTTCCTCTTTCTTAAGCACATTTTGCATTTCTGCAGGAGAAGGCATTTTTATCACACCAGGTCGCGAAGGTTTCTTATCAACAGATTCCAATTTCATATCCAGACCATATGATGGTTGAATATAATCACTCATAAACGGATCTCGCGGATCAAGATCCTTAAGCTTCCTGTTCACAAACAGATTTTGATCATCTGACGGCAGAGGTTCTTGTTGTTCTTTTTTACCACCAGAATATATTTTATCTTTACCAAATTTACCCTTTGCGGCTCCTAACTCGCCCCCCTCTAATCCAGTCTTATTAAACACTTCGGGTTCAACATCACTCAACGTAATATCGTCAACCGGATCCAGCAGCATATCATCAACAGGCACTTCTTCTTGAAATTCCTCTATGGGTTCAGATATGACTTTCACTTTTCTCAATGTTTTATACGGGATCTGGCCTTCCATATCTTTAATATGCTCTTTGACCCAGATATGCGGTTTAACCATTTTATAATATAAAAAACAACCCAGGAAAAAAACAACGCCAATCCCAATGGATCCGCCAATTTTTCCTGCTGTTTCCTGCGCATCTTCATTTTTACCCATCGCAGCTGCAATCGATTCCCAAATAAAATAACCCAGAGCCCAGGCTCCCCACTCAATAAGCGCCAAAGGCACAGCTGTTACAGCCTTTCTCAAATGCCGCGGAAACGTATCCGGCGCAATTCGCATGGTTACCGCACCCTTATCCGTCCAAACTTTATAAACAGGCACTGAACCATCAAACTTATCTTCTATTGTAAAATACAGATAAGATCTGTCAAAGTTGGCAGGCAGGGTAACAGAATTGTTTTCTGTGTCCAGTGTATACCAATGCATGTCCTCAGCCGATCTTTGTGCAAACGGATCATAAAAATTTCTATGTACAGACTTTGCAATGAAATTTTGAGCATCAACTATATTATTATTCTGTTCTTGTCCTACAAATCCCAAATCTTTTACCTGTTTGAATGCTTCCCAAAGCAGTCTGACTTTTTGAACATATAAATCAAAATATTCTGCATCTGACATATTTAATTGATTGCCTTCATATTCACCCAGTAAATATTTGGCGAGTTCAGGCATTTGCGCAATACTTTCGAGACTGCGTATCACGGTATGGAACAGTCCTTTAATATGATCAGCCTGTGTCGTGATTTCAAGGCTATATTTATCTAACCACGGTATGCCAATATAGCCGTTTCTATCCTGCGTCTGATAATGCAGCAACAGTTCAAGTTCAACTCTCAATTTATGCCAGCTATAATATTTTTGGTCTTGAGGGAAAGGCTGAACGTTAACATCACTACACGTTGCTCTTGAAACTTCAAAAACAGGCGCATATGGGAGCGCATCCATTTCTTCAGCATCCAATTTTTTGAAAATGATATTGCCATACTCATCCTGCGTTTGCAAAATCTGAACAGCTATTGCAATATTATTTGCTGATAAAGACGAATTGGAAGGTTGAATGGTATTCAATCCAGGTTGTTTTTTCCAGATCACATAATTTTGATCAACTGCTGTTGCGTACACGGCAATCAGATGATTGGTCAGCGGAATGATGCCTTCTGCAACATGCGTGAGATACCAGCCAAGTATTTCATTTTTATTAAAATCAGTAAAAGCAAATGTTTTCCCATCTATTGAATAAGTGATATACGCGAAATACGCGCTGATCAGATGTTCATTGACTTCACCGTGCCTGAGTACAACTTTTTGAGAAGCCCATTTTTTAAATAAATCAATCAAGGCTCCCTCGACCATTTGTACAAACCGGGGATCACCAGATTTGATTTTTTCCTGCAATGCTGATGCCGCATCAGACGCTTTTATCAGATTTTTCTGAGCATTGTCCGGCTCCATCAACCGCCAATAAGAGGTGTATTCAGCAGACTCATCAAAACACACTTTAAGTCCCACATCGTAGACAGAAGGTTTGCAATCGCCGGCCAATCCTTTCAGTTTATAAGTATCGCCGCCAGGCGCAGACTTTGTCCATTCAGAATTCTGAGGAGAGCAAGTCCAGCCTGAAGAGATGTCTTGCCTTAATGTCAGCGGAACTTTAATAACACAATTATTAAAATAAAAATTTCGAATATCTTCCACGAAAAACATTTGTGCAAGATAGCCTCGGATAATCTCCTGACCCTCCACAGTCACACACAAATCGGGATCAACAATGAATCCATTCCCGGACTTCTTTAATACTTCACTTTCATATAAAAATCTGCGCTGTTCGTCTGTCAGCGCATTGATATGTTTTGCAGAATTTTTAGATAAAATATCTAACAGGCATGTACCTGTTTTTTTCTGCAGGATCGCTTCCATTTGCTGACCAGAAACCAGGAACTTAAAGCTTTTCTCACTGCCTTCAGCAGGAAGTTCTGCGATAATTTTATTTTTAATTAACTCTTTAATTAAAACCTCATTATCCAAATTACCTGTAAAATCTGAACGCCTGACTGTACCGAAATCATGCAGATTGATTTGCTGCTCTCCTCGATCTTTAATATCAAATCCATATTTCACGCATACTGGCGTTAATTCGTTATAGCCTGCAGAAATATGGTTTTTCTCTGCATAATCCACAAACTGCTCTGCAAGACCTTCATTGTTCCATTTCTGCTTTATTTGATTATGTGTTTTATTCAAAAAAGCCTGAGATACTTTTGCAAAATCCTCTTTGTTATTGACGTTCAAACCTCGACACAATAATTGAAAATAATCTGTTACAGCAGGGCAGGAGATAAAATTGTTATCACCTTTATTGTTTTCACCCAGTGAATTTACATAAAGCTGAAATGCACTTAAAACATCTTCCTGTGAATTGCGTTTATATTCCGCAAGCTTCTCCTGCCTCATTTGCCGTGCTTCTGCTTCCAACAAAGGCACAAATGTTTCCTGCAACTCACGTTGTGTCTGATAAGTATCCATTCCCGTAAAATAAGCTTTAATGTCTTCGTATGTCCAGTTTGCTCTGCCATCAATTTGGTTACCATTGAACAATCTCACCCATTCATGCTGGACTCTTTCTATCTCAGCATTTGTTGCTAAAGACAAGTTATCCGTGAGATCAAATTCACCCGCAACAATACAAGCCGCCATACTTAAAAATACCGCATGAAAAGCGCTTTGCTTCTGTAGATGAAATTTTATTTCGGGGTTTTTGCTTACCGCATCTTCAGGCAGCCTGGGAAGCGGGCAGGCATTAATATCATTCTGTAAAGCGCCATCAAGTCTTTCGTACATTTTTTTTGAATAACCCATCAGCTCTGCCTTGGCCAGTAGACCCCCCAAATTGATCATGACAGATTCATCAACCTGCCCCGTAGACAGCATCTGATGAACACAATTAAACAACTCTTGCGCCAATGTTAAATTTTCACCTTCCTGCTTGTGCGATGCATTGCTATGTTCAACATCAAAGAAAACATAACGTCTGCCATCGGACTGACCTTTTTGTTGCAGTAAATAGAAAGCTTTCCAGATGTGTTTCAAAGCATCATTTTTCTCACTGTCTGTATGTGGAGAAAATAAATTATGCAGCTGACCGCAAATATATAACAATAAAGTATGATAGTCTTTTAACTCCTCAGGAACCTGAGTCCCCTGATTTGCCGTTTTTTCAGGCATTTTTGAAAGCCATGTTTGCATCTGCTTCAAATGTTCGTCTTTAAATTGATTATTCCCCGTATTACTATCTTCTTCCAAATCAGAAGCACAATTAAACAGCTGTTGCGCTAAAGATAAGCTTTGACCATCTGCAGGCACTTGTTTTATTGCCCTTGCTGGTTCAGTTTCAGTAAATTGAGTAAAGAACTGCGTGTTATAGGTGGGATCCTCAAAGAAAATGTCAATAGCAACCTTTAAGGCAGCTTCTTTTTCTTCCTGATCTGCATCTTTTGATGTGACTATGCGTAATTGGGCACAAACAGGCTCCAAAGCCAGCAAACTTTTTAATTTTGATAAAGTTTCAGCGTTAAATTGACCTTCCTGATTATTTTCAATCTCCAGCGACATAGCACAATTAAAGAGTTCCTGTTCAAAACTCAGACATTTATCGGATTCAGGTACTTGCTGTTGACCCTGTCCTTGTTCATTGAAAAACCCGCGATATTGCTGAAAGAAAAGATCTAATACGCCTCCAATATATGCTGTTCTATCACCTGTATCAATTCCACCACAAGAAAATTGCACCGCAATCAAATTCAGATAGCCGCAAATAGATTCCAGGTTGGCATTTTTGGGCTTTGCTTTGACAAGTTTTTCTTTATTGGATATTTTTAAAAGCAAGTCATTCAGATTTTGCAGATTTTTATCATCAAATTGCGGCTTTCCATTGATACATTCTTCATAAGTTTCTTTATGGGTGACATAGCTGTTTTTAATATCTGAATACAAATTCAGGACACAATTAAACAACTCTTGTTCAGACGATAAAGGTCTATTTTTACCGGCAATTTGTATTCGAGATTTGCCTGTTTTTTTATCAACAAATTTATGATCTTTATCTGCTTCATGGAAAACATCCAGCACATCTTCCAGGGCCTCAATTTTTTCTGCCATTTTTGCACGGGGAGAAACCACTACCTTCAATTCTTCACAAATAAACTCTAATGGAATGGTGACTTCACGCGACAGTCTCTTCAACATGTAGTTCAAATTTCCAACACTTTCTGGACTATAGGGTTTATTGGCTTTCAATTCTGAGTTCAAATCCATGGTACAATTGACAAGATACTCTACAGGCAATAATTTACCTTGTTTGCCCATCTGTTTTTGAAGCTGATTTTTCTCATCAAAAAACTGATATGTCAGCCCTGCTTTTTGTAATACATCCGCTTTTAGCTTATTTAATATTACATTATTATCATCTGTCTCCTGAAACCTGCCGCTATATCTTTTTGCTTTGTCATATTGCGGTGGTTGAGAAGATTTCTCCAGTTTACATTTTTCATGATCTGGCAAGTTTACATTTTCAACTTTCAGCTGTTGTTCACCAGCCATCACAAATTGATGATTTTTAACAAAATATGCAGTACCTTGCACTGCCAATTCATTTGGCCTGGGCTTGTATCCCACTAAAATCATTGCATTACTGTCTATCTTTGAGAGATCTATTGCGGCAAATTCATCAGAGTCATAATAATGAACCTGATATTGCGCTGGATCATTATGAACTTTCTGTAATTTTTCAAATGATTGAATTGCATATTCGAAATGAAATATACGCGCTGTTTCATCATTCGATTCAACACTTAATTTTAGAGATTCCTGGACACTCTGAAATAAAATTTCTTCCGAATCAGCAAAGCCATTTTCTTTCAAGAACACCTGATCTTGATCATATTGATCTTCTTCCTTCACCCCTTTGAAGCTTGACTTTAAAACAAGCAAATTGTACTTCATATTCTTAATATCATCTTCATCTGGAATCAGAATACAGGCATTATAATTATCCAAAAATCCTTTTAAGGATTCAACAAGCGCATTATTATACGCCCCATTTCCCATCGTCTGACTATTACGAACATTTTGTTGTGTAAGCTGAAAAACAAAATTAAACAACTGTTGTTCGAAAGAGAGATTTTCTCCCTTTTGTTCAAGGGGCGCACTTAAATAATAGTTCTCTTCAAAAAATTTATAACTTTTTCCCTTATGTTGACCATCCAACTGCATCTTATAAAAACCTGTCCAGGCATACTCTAAAGCCTCTGGATTTCCTGTAGCGGCAAATTCAAATACCTGACTATAAATAAACCCCAAAGCCGGCACCGCCAGGCTTTTAGTCATCATGCTGAATTTTGCTTCCTGATCTTTAGAAGCACGCGGATTTTGCTCAGGTTCGTTTTGTAAAACTAATTTGCCATTCTCATCAACAAGTTTAGGATAATACTGTTTGAGGTATTCTGTCGCTTTTTCTATATAACCTTTTCTTTCAATTATTTCTGGCTTTAAGTCTTCTTTCTTATTTATCTCAGCGAGAGAACCTTCTTCTAATTCATTTATTATGTTCTGATTTAAAGCAATAAAATCCAGGACCAGCGCAGCTTCTACTGGCTTGGGGCGTGTGAATTGTGGCGGCATATCAGTTGGCGGCAGAGCAGAATCTGATGCAGAAGATTTTTCAGTTTTCACATCCTGATTTTTTCGAGAACTGCTTTTTACGGAATGTGGAATATCACTGACCGTATTTCTTGGATTTGGATTTTCATTTTTCGGCTTATTACTAATAGTACCTGGCGAGAAAGTTTGGCGTAGGTTAGGGTTAGGGTTAGTTTTTTTAGAAATAGATTCTTTTACTTCCTCTTTTGGCAGCAATGGTCTAACTGCTTTGGCATGATTTTCTCTGATGCGCTTAATTGTTACTTCATCTAATTGTTTAATCCCGGAAGCAGGCGAAATTTCTGAAAGAACGCTTTTAACAGGTACCTCATGATCTGTTGTAACTGAATTATCATTTACAACAGATTTATTTTGTTTGATCATTTTTTCAAATGCAGAAAACATAGCGACCGCATAGGCACCGCAATGAATAATGCCTGATTCGCTCAGCTCTTTTTTTTCACTGATCTGAAAATCAATGGGATTATGAATGATTTCATTCTTAAATTTCAGACTCTGCTTTAAGTTTTCTATTTCCTGAGGCGCTTCATCACTTTGTGCAGGATCAAGATAAAAGATATTTTCATTCTTATAATCTATAATCAATGCCGCCCAATGATTTGCATTATTTTTATTTCCTGAATTACCATAGGCGATATTAAGCGGTATAAACGCATAATTTTCACTTTGCTTTTGTGCCCGAATTTCGGCCATTTTATTTTGGATTTGTCCGGTTCCCATTGCTTCATAAACTTTAATATCCTGATGTGATTTTTTTATCTCTGCCAATAAAATATCTATATACTCATTACAATACCAGCTGTTAGGGTCTTCACAATTATTCTTCAACAAGTGAAGATTTATATCAGCTACGATAACACCATTAATGTTATGCGTTTTGACGGGGAAATCTTTCTGTTCTACAGCGGCAACTGCAACAGGAGTTTTATATAAATCGTTTAATAACATGTCATAATCATCGTTCAATATGGAATAATTATCTACCTCTTCTTCTTGAACTTCTTTTTGCAATTGCTCTAATTCTGCTTTTAATTTTTGATAGCTCTCCTCATCACTAACATCAGAATCTAAATTTATAGCAGAAGTATCACTATCAACTTGACTCGATGTTTCTAAATTATCATTTAGCATTTGTTCAATTTTTTTTAATTGCTCTTCTAAGTTGATATCTAAATTTACTTCATCATTCAAATCCAAATCAGCAGCTTGATTTTCTGTCTCTGTTTCAGTCACTATCTCATCTGCAATTTGTTCTAATTTATTTAATGCGCCTGTATTTTTTTTATTTTGCAATTGCATTGTCAGCCTCTTTGTTCTTCTTTGAAGATCACGCAGTCTTTTCTTTTTGTTCTCTTCAAATTCACCCAGCACTTCTAAATCATCCTTTTCCAAAGTTTCAGCTTTTTTAGACGGCGCAGGCTTGATTTCCGGCATCTTGATTTTTGATAATTTTCCTGATATTTCACTAATCTGTTTTTCATTATTAATCGTATAATCTACAGCCTGGCTGCTTTTCTCACCAAAAAGCACAGCATATTTATTAATGAAGATTTTTTCTGCCTTTTTTTGAGCAGAGGTATTGTTTTTGCTTAATTTTATTAGATAAAGACAATTAAACATCTCTTGAAGAGGAGATAAATTATTACCAGTTTGTCTTATGGGCTTGAGTCCATCATCAAAAAAGCGGTAATTTTTACTATAAACGTCTAGCTGCAATTGATAAAAAGCTTTGAAAGCCAAATCCAGGTTGTTGCTGGCAAAATCAAGTGGATTTTCAACACCCATATTAATATTGGTAATAGCTTGATCAAGCTGATATTTAATAAATCCCAATAATTGTTTTTCTAACAAAATCTGGTCGTTCGATTGAGGGTCTTGCATGAGTCATTACTCCAAATATTTAACTAATTACCCGCTATTTTACACACTAAACCTTAAGGTTTTATTAATTTTTGAAAGATTTTTTAAATTATTTTTAGTTTTTCAGGCAAAATATTGCTTTATGCCCGCCTGCCAGGGCAAAACAGTAATATGGGCAATCTGTTTAGGATAAGGATCATTGGAAAAGCAGACAGCTTCTGCATTGGGAAAATCCTGACTCAAGCGGATAAAGCTTTGTAACTCATGCTGCTTTATCTGCGTATTGCTTTTGATTTCAATGAACAGTACAGGCTGCCCGGGGCGCTCTACAACCAAATCTATTTCAGCATCATCTTTGGTTTTGAGATAAGAAAAGCGAAATTCGGGTTGATAATAATTCGCAGCTTTCAAACACTCGACAATCACAAATTGCTCAAATATATCACCATAAGCGCTTGTGCCCGGCTTTAACGGCAATGAGAGCGTTCGCGTCAGGCTGCGTACAACACCCGGATCAAAATAATAAAATTTAGGCTTTTGGCTTAATCGCTTTCGAAAAGAATGCTGAAAAGGCTCAAGAAAAAATCCAATCAATGTATCTTCCAATAGATTAAAATAATTTTTAACCGTTTTATCATCCACACCCACATCTTCAGCAATATTGTGATAATTGATAATTTTGCCATTGCATTGGGCGGAAACTTCAAGAAAGCGGCGAAAAGGATCAAGATTGCGGATAAGCTGCTCATGCCAGATTTCTTCTTTTAAGTACGTCTGTGCATACGCCTGTAAAAAACGCATTTTTTCTTCGGGGGTATTCAAATGAATGATTCGCGGGAGCATTCCCCAATGTAAAGATTCTGACAGTTCAAATTTTTCTCCCAGTTCCAAAAAAGAAAAAGGAAACAAATGATACACAAATGCCCTGCCTGCCAATAAATTGGCGCCGCCATGTTTGAGTTTTCGCGCACTCGAGCCCGTCAGAACAAAATATTTTGATGTGCTTTCTATCAATAGATGAACAACATCCAGCAATTTTGGCAGCTTTTGAATTTCATCAATAATAATATGCGTGGTTGATTCCGGCAGCGCTTTCACTATCGCCTGCAATTCACCCGGCGAACGCGCAAAGCGATCTTCTGCTTCAGGATCGAGCAGATCAATCCATAAACAATGCCTGGCATCAAATTGATGTTTGAGCAGCGTACTTTTGCCCGTCCCGCGAGCGCCGAAAAGAATCATATGTTGTTTTTGCGGCAATTTCAGCAGACGATTGAGCATAACATTCTCCGACCATACTCCGAAATTGTACGCCATTTTTGGAGTATGGTCTATTTTATTTCTATTTACCTCCTTACTTTAATTAAGGTGTGTTGACATTTGATATTTGTGAAATAGAACAGTCAAAATCCTACCGTACCGGTAAGCTATAATCCGATAGTGATATTCAATGGTGATATTGTTGATAGATAGCGTATTTATTAATAATGCCGCTATCTATCAACAATATCACCATCGGATTGTAGCTTATTAGGCACTAATCCCCCAACCTGACTTTGACATACGAACCTGGTGCGTCTTCGATGACTGATTTAGGATCAGGTACACGAGCTTTAATTTGAGTGCCGCTGTGATCCGAAAGCCAGTTTATCCAGTCATTCCACCAGGTATCCTGATGATGTTCAGATTCAGCAAGCCAGGCTTCAGGATTGTCGGTTAATCCAGCGCTGAGACGATAGCCGTATTTTTTCGCGGGCGGCGGATTGACTATCCCAACAATATGACCGGATTCTCCCAACACAAATCTCAGCGGCCCCTTTAATAATTGCATGCCCGCAAAAACAGACTGCCAGGGCGCAATATGATCATGTTGTGCAGCGATACAATAACTGGGAATTTTAGCTTCACCCAGATCAATTGGCACATCACATAACGTCATGCCGCCCGGTTCACGCAATTTATTGTGCAGATACATATCGCGCAGATATTGGCTGTGCATTTTGTGCGGCATATTCGTAGGGTCTGAATTCCAATACAGAATATCAAACGGAACAGGTGATTTGCCCTTAAGATAATGGTTGACATAATAGGTCCAGATCAAGTCATTGGATCGCAATAAGTTAAACGTCGCCGACATGTGCCCGCCGTCGAGATAACCTGTTTTTGCCATGACTTTTTCAAGCGCACTGATTTGTTCTTCGTCTATAAAAACTTCAATATCACCCGGATCTGCAAAATCCAGTAAGGTTGCCAGATACGTTGCTGATTTAATGCGCTTTTGTTTATTATAGGCAAGATACGCCAGCGTACAGGCTAATAAAGTCCCGCCGATACAAAATCCTACGGCATTGACTTCTTTCTCACCTATAGCATCCAGGGCACTGAGCAAACCATCATGGATATAATCAGAAAATTCTTTCTCTGCATGTTGTTTATCAGGATTCACCCAGGAAATCATATAAACCGTATAGCCCTGATCGACAATCCATTTGACGAATGAATTATGCGGCTGTAAATCCAGAATATAATATTTGTTAATCCACGGTGGAATAATTAATAGCGGCGTTGCGCGGACTTTTTCAGTTGTGGGTAAATATTGGATCAATTGCATGAGATTATTTTGATAAACCACTTTCCCCGGGGTGATTGCCAAATTTTTGCCGACCTCAAAAGCGCTCAGGTCAGTCATGGAGATGGAAAATCGTTTTTTGCTTTTTTCCATATCTTTAAGAAAATTTTGCCAGCCTTTTTTAAGATTTTCACCACCGGATTCGAGGGTTTCTTTTAAAACTTCAGGGTTGGTCAAAATAAAATTGGCAGGAGAAACCGCATTAATCCACTGATCCAGCATAAATTGCGTTTTGCGGGCTGATTTTCTATCGTCTGGTCTGGATTGAGCCGCAGCAATGTTCTTCAGCTGCTCTGCATTAAAAAGATACCACTCTTTAAGGCTATGGAAAAAAGGATTTTTTTCCCATATCTCACCCTGGAATCGCCTGTCATGACTTTTAGGCTTTTCCTGTTCTGAATGCTGAAAAAATTTTAACGCATTTTCCCAGTAATTCGCCTGCATTTCAGCCAGCTTTTTGGGATCTGATAATATATCCGTCCAAAATTTCTGACTGGCTTTAAATAAATCACCGAATTCAAACATAATGACAACCTCTGATGTGACAATATTAGTTTAAGTGCCCTGCTGCAAATTTGTGTATGATATTGGCTTTGGCTTTTTCTTCTTCTAAATTTCCAACCGTTTTCCATTCACCTCTTTCATAGGATTCCAGCAGATCTTTTTCCTCATCATCCAATGGCGCTGCAAAGGGATCGATTTTTTTGCGTATCATAGCTTGTTTCCTCCAAAATATCTTTTCCTGGTTTGTTACATAAATGTATAACACCCCCTTTTTAAAGGGCGTTGTTGCATAAATAGTTTGAGGACGTGTTTTCCCCTCTCCCGCTTGCGGGAGAGGGTGCCCGAAGGGCGGGTGAGGGAAAAATAAGTATTTTCTACCCTCATCCGGCGCTTCGCGCCACCTTCTCCCGCATAGCGGGAGAAGGGGACTACATCTTTAGGCATTTATGCAACAACGCCTTTAAAAAGGGGCGTCCCCCACAAAATTGGGACAACGACTGGTGCTTTCAATCGAACCTGCTGCACATCACCATTAAATATCCTGCTGATTCTTCCACTGTCCATCCTCGCGGCAGACGACAGCGGATGTGGTAATTTTGCGATGATAATCGCGGTCTATCACCAGCGTATAATTCCGGCAGGGCAACCCCTGACCATTGACGTGTGTATTGCTGGTCGTCAAATCAAAAGACGTATTGCCTTCGCTGTTTTGCCAGACTGACGGCACACCATCTTTAATCGTATTCAATCTGGCATTTAATTCCGTCTGATCGGCCTGAGATAAATTCTGTTGGATAACATCAGGTGTTGTATTCTCAGGAGACATCGTCGCACAGCCTGATAACAGCACAGCAGCATATAAAATCAAAAATAATCTGGATTTCATGTTTTCTCCAAAATTAAAGTCGTAGAGACGCAATATTTTGCGTCTCTACCGCGTAACCGCCTGGTTTTCATTTTCAAGTCGTGCAATTCGATCATCCAACGGCGGATGCGATGAAAACAAGGCAAAAAATTTGGGTTTATGGTTGATTTTAAACGACGCCAGTGCAGGCGCACGTTCATCCTCAGGAACTTCATAATATTCTTTCAATTTTTTCAGCGCATTAATCATTTTGAAGCGCCCGGCAATTTCTGCCCCGCCGCTGTCTGCACGATATTCTCTGTAGCGTGAGAAAGCGGCAACAACAATGCTGCCCAGTATTGTAAACAAAATATCAAATACAAATGTCATGAGATAATATAACATGCCGCCAGCAAATCCGCCTTCACGCTCTTCACCTCGCGACATGGCCGCTGAGACGGCATAGGCAATAATACGAGAAAGAAACATGGCAAAAGCATTCACAACGCCCTGTATTAAAGTCATTGTCACCATATCGCCATTGCTGATATGCGTCACTTCATGTCCCAATACGCCTTCGATTTCATCATGATTCATTGCCTGTAATAAACCTGAAGAAACAGCCGCCAAAGAATTAGACTTTGACGGTCCCGTCGCAAAAGCATTTAATTCAGCAGAATCATAAATACCCACTTCGGGCATGGTTTTTAATCCTGCCTTTTGAGCAAGATTATAGACAATATTTAATAATTCGCGTTGATCACCCTCTGCCGTATTGGGATCAATCATTTGTATGCTCATCGCCATTTTGGCCATGAATTTGGACATCCAAAGTGAGATAAACGCACCGCCCATGCCCCAAACCAGACAAAATCCCATCAAGGCTCTATAATCAATACCATGCGCTGTAAGATAACGATTTACACCCAGCAAACTGGCCGCTATCGAGATAGTCACCATGACCATAATATTGGTCAATAAAAATAAAAAAATGCGTTTCATATATCTAATGCTCCCGTACATCATGAAACTGAATTTGCGGCCAGCGCTCCAGGGTTAAATTAAGATTCACCCGCGAAGGCGCCAGATAGGTTAATTCATTATTAATATCCAGCGACAAATAATCAAATAATTTATCTTTGAATTGCTCTAAAAGCTTTTTATCTTCCGCATCAACCCAACGGGCTGTATAAATATTCACTGTGTCATAAGCACATTCAACGTTGTATTCATATCGTAATCTATATGCAACCACATCAAACTGTAATATTCCTACAGCGCCGACAATCAAATCATTGCTGTTTAACGGCCTGAATAATTGCGCGGCGCCTTCTTCGGATAATTGCATAAGGCCTTTCAACAATGCCTTGGATTTCATGGGATCTTTCAATCTGACGCGCCTGAATAATTCAGGTGCAAAATGCGGAATGCCTGTAAATTTAAGGTTCTCGCCTTTGGTAAACGTATCGCCAATCTGTATCGTGCCATAATTATGCAGCCCGATAATATCGCCAGGCCAGGCTTCTTCTGCCTGTTCACGCTCACTGGCCATAAAAGTTAATGCGTTATTGATCTGAATTTCTTTTTTCAATCTTACATGCTGTAATTTGATATTTTTTTCATATTTTCCGGAACAAATTCTCAAGAAAGCAATGCGGTCACGGTGCAATGGATCCATATTGGCCTGAATCTTAAATACAAAACCTGTGAAACTATTTTCTTCTGGCAAGACTTTTCGTGTGATTGTATTGCGTGGTAATGGCGCAGGGGCGTACTTCACAAATTGATTTAATAATTCCCGTACACCGAAGTTATTCATGCCTGAGCCAAAAAAGACTGGCGTTAATTTCCCTGCAAGATACTCTTCCAGATTAAATTCATGACTGGCACCTCTGACTAATTCCAACTCATCTTTTAAAACAGGATCATCGTAGTCTTTTTCTGCTATTCTGGATGCCTCCTGTATGCGCGCATTTTGTCCATGTTGATATAAATAAACATTCTGTTCTTCAAAATGATAAATCCCCTTGAATCCTCTGCCCATACCAATAGGCCATGTGACAGGCGCGCATTTGATTTTTAATATCCGCTCTATCTCATCAAGCAACTCAACAGGCGGCCGGGATTCGCGATCCAGTTTATTAATAAACGTCATAACGGGTGTGTTTCGCAGCCGGCAAACTTCCAGTAATTTTATGGTTCTTTCTTCAACGCCTTTGACAGCGTCAATGACCATTAAGGCAGAATCCACGGCTGTTAAAGTTCGATAAGTATCTTCTGAGAAATCTTCATGTCCCGGTGTGTCCAGTAAATTAATAATATGATCCTGATAGACAAACTGCATAACAGACGTCGTCACGGAAATACCGCGCTGCTTTTCGAGCGCCATCCAGTCTGACGTCGCATGCCGCGCCGCTTTCCTGCCCTTGACCGTGCCGGCTAATTGGATTGCACCGCCAAACAACAATAATTTTTCAGTTAACGTTGTCTTTCCCGCATCAGGATGTGAAATAATGGCGAATGTCCGGCGGCGTTTAATTTCTTGCGTAAAAGTTGTCATGGTATGATTATCAGGCTGTTTTAAGCTGTAATTTCCCCGTCATGATTTTGTGCAAAAGGCTTGTCAGATACGTTTGATACGGCAATCCATCCTCTTTTGCCCGTTCTTTTATCTTCGCAAGGTCTTCACTATAAATACGGATAGTAATGCGTTTATCCTTATTTTTTCTGTGCTCTTTTGCCGCTTCAACAAGCATTTCGATTCTTTTTTTCTCTTCTTCTGGAGGTAATTCAATTAATTTTTCAAAGTTATCTTCCAAATCCTGTTCATATTCATCAAGCTTGATATTTTCATAATCTACTTTTTTGTTTGACATAATTTTTACTCCTCACATTGTATTTTTAAATATTTGGCATTGGCTTTACGGCTGGGGTATGCTGTTTTTAAAGTTAACGAATCCCCGCCATCAAGAAAAGGAACCTCCCAAATGTAATCTTTGATTTCAACAAACATAATTTCTTGTAGAGGATATTTTCCCTTATTGTGATGCTTTAAAACCTTAACCACTTTCTTTTCTTCGATAGCCTCTATCACTTCCTCGAAAGAAATATCTCTTTCATACTTTAATTTAAGATTTTTTTCTTCGTCAAAAATATATTTCATATGATTCCTTAATTACTCATTAATATAAAATAAATGTACGCAAAATTTATTATTTTGTCAACAAAAATAGAATATTCATGTCAGGGCAACTTATTTCAAAATGAAACAGACATCCCACCACGTCGTCATTGCGAAACTCGCGTATTCTTGCAGGTTGAAGCAAACCAGAAGGACAGTCAGGGACTATTGAAGATAAAGATTTTGTATATCACGTCTCTACTCAGGCAGGAAATCAATATTAAGGCAATCTTCGAGTGTAAATGGGCAATTTTCAGGAAACATTTCTTTTGGCATTTCTGTCTCAGTGGACGCTATCAATACGCCTCTTTTGTAAGCGCGTTCCAGCTTGTCGTTTAACTCATATTTTAAGCTTGGACTGTCTTCTATCAGTTCTATGATTTCATCTCTTTGCTCTTCTATCGAGTTTTTCCAGCTATTACCGCGTCTTTCGGGCTGGAATTTCCATTTTAGCAGGTGAGCAAATAATACAGCAAGTCTGTTCGTGAGTTCACGCCTGGCGCTTTTTCCCATACTTTCAATTTCCTCGGCTATATTCTCAATATCAATTTCACCAAATTGCTTATTTCTCAGTAATTCTGCGCTTCGGAAAGCCCACGCACAAAAATCTTTTTCATAAGATTTATGTTCAGTTGCAATCATCTCTTATCCCCTTAAACCACACCATCTAAATTATAGCATTAAATGACATTTAGAGAGAAATGTTGCAGCCCGTCTTGTTCTTCCTGCCTCGTATAGGGTAGAATGCAGCCCTTTACTATAGCTAGGAGTTACAAAGCGTATGAAAACTTTCAGCGCCAAAGCGGAAACCGCGCAGCATGACTGGTTTGTGGTTGATGCCGCGGATATAGTATTAGGCAGACTTTCCACAGAAATCGCAAGACGTCTTCGCGGTAAACATAAGCCTGAATATACGCCTCATGTGGATACCGGAGATTATATTATTGTGATTAATGCAGAGAAAATCCGCGTGACAGGCAACAAAAAATTCGCCAAATTGTATTATGACCACTCAGGTTATCCTGGCGGGCTTAAAGTCACCCGGCTGGAAGATCTCCAAAAGAAATCTCCTGAAGCCATCATTGAACGTGCTGTAAAAGGCATGCTTCCCCGAAACCCTCTGGGACGCGCCATGTTTCGTAAATTAAAAGTGTATGCGGGCAGCACGCACGAGCATGCCGCACAGCAGCCGCAAATTCTTCAACTTTCTGAACTGAAATAGGAAAAAGTAATCTATGGCTAAGCCAAAAATTCCCACACATTATGCAACGGGCCGTCGTAAAAGTTCTTCTGCCCGGGTTTATCTGAAAGAATCCGGCACGGGTGATATTCTTATCAACGGACGATCGCTTGATGATTATTTCGGCCGTAAAACTTCCCGCATCCGCGTCAAACTTCCATTAGAAGTTGCGGGTGTACAAAAGGTTGATTTTTTCATTACGGTATCAGGCGGCGGTACAACAGGCCAGGCCGATGCCATTGCGCATGGTATTTCGCGCGCTCTGGTGATTTATGATGAAACGACAAAACCTGCATTGAAATCAGCAGGATTGTTAACTCGTGATTCGCGTGAAGTGGAACGTAAAAAATACGGCTTTAAAAAAGCCCGCAAAAAAGAACAGTTCTCCAAACGTTAATTTTTTATATTTTTTCTGCTATATATTTTATATATGGGGGATCGTCTAGTGGTAGGACTATGGACTCTGACTCCATCAACCTAGGTTCGAATCCTGGTCCCCCAGCCATTATGTTCATTTTAAGGTAACTCTCATGAACGCCGCACCCAATAAGCGATCAAACATTGTCCTATATGTCAGCAAGTCTGACATCAACTCTCACCGCATCAAAATGGTGGCGGCTGAAAAAAGTGTGCCTGCAGACATCATTGAGGTCGATACTCAACACTTACCTCAGGAATTAATTGCTGTTAATCTCTCAGGCACTTTGCCCACACTGGTTGACCGCGATTTAGTGCTCTACGATCCCAGTATTATCTCGGAATATTTGGATGAACGTTTTCCGCATCCACCTTTATTGCCTGTCTACCCTATCGCTAGAGCTAAAACGCGGCTGATGATGCTGCGTATTGAGCGTGAATGGTATTCACTCGCCAACACTATTGAGGCAGACGTAACTTCACAGAATGAAATTAAAAATATAAAGAAAAAGCTGGCGGAAAGCATAATCAGCTTTGCCCCTGTTTTTTCAAGTCTGCCTTTCTTTTTGAGCGAAGAATTCTCTCTTCTGGATTGCTGCATGGCGCCGCTGTTGTGGCAGCTGCCCAAACTGGGCATTATCATTCCGCCGCAAAACCAGGCGATTCATGACTATACGAAACGTATATTTGAACGCCCGTCATTCCGCGCCAGCCTCAGCAATTACGAGCTTGAACATGAAGATGCCTGATACTGATATGACCTCCAGCAAGCCCTATCTGATCAGGGCGCTATACGAATGGATTGTTGATAACAATAAGATTCCGTATATTGTTGTGAGTGTCAATGCCGATAACATCAAAGTGCCGCTTCAATACGCCGAAAATGGCAGAATAGTTTTAAATATCTCACAGACCGCTGCCGCTAAATTACAGATAGACAATGATTACATCACGTTTTCTGCCCGATTCTCAGGCACACCCATGAACATTGTTATTCCAATATCCGCGGTATTGGCTATTTATGCCAAAGAAACTGGCGCGGGAATGGTTTTTGAGGAAGAAGGCGGTGATAGCGGCAATCCGCCGCCGCCCTTTGGAAAACCCAATATCAAGTTGGTCAAATCCTGATCTTATGGTGATCGTCGGATGGCGTGAATGGATCAGTCTCCCCGAATTAAATATTTCCCGTATAAAAACAAAAATAGACACGGGCGCACGCACATCAGCGCTTCATGCTTTTCGCCTGGAATGTTTTGAAGAAAATAATATTTCCAAAGTCCGATTTTTTATTCATCCCTATCAGAGAAAATCAAAACCCAATATCGAATGTATTGCGAATCTCAAAGAAATGCGCTGGGTCATGGACTCAGGCGGTCACCGTGAAGAAAGGCCTGTCATAGAAACCATTTTTTCTATTGGCGAATATACCTGGCCTATTGAAATTACGCTCACAAGCCGGGATGATATGCGTTTCAGAATGTTATTAGGACGAATGGCCATGGTTAAAAAAATGCTGGTCAATCCTACAAAATCTTATTTGATAGGGAAGAAAATAAGTTGATGAATATTGCCATTCTTTCACGCCGCCCGCGTTTATATTCCACGCGCCGTTTAATGGAAGCCGGAAAAGCACGCGGACATAATATGCGCGTCATTGATCCCTTACGCTGCTATATGAGCAACCGTTCGCAGACACCCGCAATTCACTATAAAGGCGAAAACCTGGGTGAATTTGATGCGGTTATTCCACGCATCGGCGCATCGATTACCTTTTATGGCACTGCTGTATTAAGACAATTTGAAATGATGGGTGTATTCGCAACCAATGAATCCATTGCCATTACCCGCTCACGCGACAAATTACGGGCGATTCAATTACTGTCCCGTCGCAGCGTGGGCGTTCCTACAACCGGATTTGCGCACTCTCCCGATCAGATTGATGATTTAATCCAAATGGTTGGCGGTACGCCGCTGATTATCAAACTATTGGAAGGCACACAGGGTGTGGGTGTGGTATTGGCAGAAACCAATAACGCCGCCCGCAGCGTGATCGAGGCTTTTTTAAATCTCAAAGCCCATTTTATTGTCCAGGAATATATCAAAGAAGCAGGCGGCAGTGATATTCGCTGTTTTGTGCTGAACGATGAAGTCATCGCGGCAATGCAGCGTACTGCAAAACCCGGAGAATTTCGCTCCAATATTCATCGCGGCGGTTGTGCAAAATTAATTAAGATTACAGATGAAGAAAGACAAATGGCGGTTCGGGTCACCAAAATCATGGGGTTAAACATAGCGGGTGTGGACATCATTCGCTCTGACCGCGGGCCATTGGTTATTGAAGTCAACTCCTCACCTGGTCTTGCGGGTATTGAAGCCGCCAGCAAAATCGACATCGCGACTAAAATCATTATGTTTATTGAAGATAATGCGCTCACTCATCCCAGCAAAGAACGCGGCGCGGGGTAGAAAATATGTAACTATTCACAGAATATTCTCAGATGTCTCGTTTTTGCTGCTGGGTATGATTAATTATTATGTAGGACGCTGTTTGCCAATAACATTCGGTTAAGAGGAAAATGAAATCGTTAATTCCTGTTTGAACCTAAATATCGCAGTAGGAAATATCCAAGCATAAAAATCATGCCTGTTAAAAACGTAAATTTTGGTAAAATTTACTAAATTAAGGGAACGCCAGACATTCTATTGGCGGTGATTTATTCCCGCTTCCAAAAAACTTCTTAAACCTAAAAACAGGTTCAGAACCTGATTCAGGTTCGAATTAAATATTCAATCACCGGATCGAGTATGCGCACTACGCCTTCTTCATCACGGTAGATAATATCTTTTTCCTGTAGTTGTTTCAGCCCCTGAACAGCGCTGACACACGCCTAATCCACCTTACGGTTATAGCGTTAGCGGAGAGAGATAAATTTGGATTGAGAAAACGCAGGGTGGATTAGGCACGCAGTGCCGTAATCCATCTGAATAATAACCAGAATTTTTAAGCGGAAGCAGAAGCGGTTTTTTCTTTTTCTTTCAGGACTAATAATTTGATTTTTTTATTCAACCGGCTTTTGGTACGGGCGGCTTTATTCGCATGAATCAACCCTTTGCGGGCTGATTTATCCAGAATAGAGGCAGTTTGACGGAAAACATCAGTAGACGCAGCGATATCGCCCGTCCCTACTGTCTTCAAAAATTTCTTTACCTGGGTGCGCATGGCAGAACGCCGAGCGACATTACGTACACGGCGCGCTTCTGACTGTATTGCACGTTTTTTTGCAGATTTGATGTTAGCCAAGGTTGTGACTCCATAAATATATTAAGAAGTCAACATAATGCCAATGAGAATAAAACTTGTCAACGATCTTTTAACTCGTCTACAATACCGTCAGTTTTAGATTTTAGATCAGGAGTCGTGAATGTCTTCAATTAGCTCAGAAGTACCCAATATTTTGAAAAAGTTTCAACGTACCAAAACAGATACCGGTTCGTCAGAAGTGCAGATCGCGTTATTAACTGCACGCATCAACCACCTGACAGGCCACCTTAAAACCAACCACAAAGATGAACATTCCCGTTTTGGATTGCGCATGATGGTGAGCGGCAGACGTCGTTTAATGAAATACCTAAAACGAACTAACCTCAACCGCTATCAATCGCTTATTCAGGAATTAAATTTACGTGATCAATAAACTTCAAGGAAGTGCATGTGACTATTATTAATCCCTTTACCAATCCCGTTAAAAAAACTTTTCAGTATGGTGAACATACTGTCACCCTGGAAACAGGGCTGATTGCAAAACAGGCGACAGGCTCAGTTACCATTGGCATGGGTGACACTGTTTTGCTCGTTACGGTCGTTGCTGATACCAAAACCAAAGAAGGCATTGATTTTTTGCCGCTGACCGTCATATATCAGGAAAAAACATACGCAGCCGGCCGTATTCCTGGTGGATACTTCAAACGAGAAGGGCGTCCGACTGAAAAAGAAACGCTGACTTCACGTTTAATTGACCGCCCGATTCGTCCGCTGTTTCCTGAAGGTTTTTATAACGAAGTTCAGATAGTCGCAACAGTTATTTCACTGGATCCCAATATTAATGCTGATATTCCTGCCATTCTGGGCGCATCAGCAGCGCTTGCGATTTCCGGCATTCCTTTTGGCGGCCCGGTTGGCGCTGCACGCATTGGGTATAAAGACGGCGTTTATTTATTGAACCCTGCCAGCAGCAAATCGATCGAGTCAGAACTGGATCTGGTCATTGCCGGAACTGAAAAAGCGGTGCTCATGGTCGAATCAGAAGCCAAAGAATTGCCAGAAGATATCATGCTGGGCGCAGTCATGTACGGCCATCAGCAAATGCAGACTGCCATCAAAGCGATTAAAGAATTTGCAAAAGAAGCGGGAGCAGGCAATCCGCCTTTCAGCTGGCAGCCGCCTGCATCGCATAAAGCGCTTGAAGAAGCCATCCACGCTGAAGCTTATCAGGAATTGGAAGACGCGTATCAAAAAACGCCTGTCAAAAGTGAGCGCTTACTCAAAATCAACGACCTTCGTGCTCGCATGATTGCGAAATTAACCACTGAACAGCAGTTTACTGAACATGATATTCGCGTCAATTTTGGTAACCTTGAAAGCCAGATCGTTCGTCATCGCATTATTACGGGACAACCCCGTATTGATGGACGTGATACCCAAACCGTACGGCCTATCAATATCCGCGCAGGTATTTTGCCGCGCACACATGGCTCTGCTTTATTCACACGCGGCGAAACACAGGCTTTGGTTGTTGTCACACTCGGCACCGGCAAAGATGCGCAATTGATTGATGCTTTAGAAGGCGAATACAAAGAAAGCTTTATGCTGCATTATAATTTTCCGCCTTATTCTGTCGGCGAAGTCGGACAAATGTCAGGACCCAAACGCCGTGAGATAGGACATGGCAAGCTTGCCAAACGTGCAGTCCAGTCCATATTGCCTACTCAGGAACAGTTCCCGTACATAATCCGCATTGTGTCTGAAATCACCGAATCCAACGGTTCAAGTTCGATGGCCAGCGTCTGCGGCGCCAGTATTGCGCTGATGGATGCAGGTGCACCGATCAAAGCGCCCGTCGCAGGCATTGCGATGGGATTGATCAAAGAGGGAGATCAGTTTGCCGTATTGACAGATATTCTGGGCGATGAAGATCATCTGGGTGATATGGATTTTAAAGTCGCTGGTACGGCAAACGGCGTAACCGCACTTCAGATGGACATCAAAATCGACGGCATCACAAAAGAAATCATGGAAAAGGCGCTTGCTCAGGCCAAAACAGGAAGATTACATATTCTGACTATCATGAATGCTGCTTTGAGCCAGCCGCGTCAGACAATGTCGGCTTATGCGCCGCGCATTATCACTATCAAGATTTCGCCTGATAAGATTCGTGATGTGATTGGCAAAGGCGGTGCGGTGATTCGTGCATTGACGGAAGAAACAGGAACGACGATTGATATTGCTGATGATGGCACGATCAAGATTGCTTCTGTCGACAGCGCAGCAGGCGAGGAAGCTGTTAAACGCATCACGCGCTTAACATCAGATGTCGAAGTTGGCGCTATTTATGAAGGCACGATTTCCAAATTGATGGATTTCGGCGCTTTTGTGACTATCTTACCAGGCAAAGACGGTCTTGTGCATATCTCTCAGATTTCCGATGAGCGCATTGATAAAGTTTCAGACAAACTCAAAGAAGGACAAAAAGTTACTGTCAAAGTTCTTGAAATCGACAAATTAGGCCGCATTCGTTTAAGCATGAAAGAAGCGGTGTAGAAATCTCCCCTCATCCGCCCTTCGGGCACCTTCTCCCGCAAGGGGAGAAGGAGAACCCTTGCGAATATCATTAGAGTGGTTCTCATTGAGGGTTGGTTCAAATACCTTTACTCTTAGCACACGATTAAGAAATCATCCCCTTCGTAACTATTCACATGGTGTTCACAACTACAGTACAATACCTGAGCATTTTCCCCGCTCCGGCGTCATTGCGAACCTTCACGTAGTGAAGGTGAAGCAATCCAGAGCAGAATTGAAATGTTATCTCAATGATCAATAAAACCCTGGATTGCTTCGGGCTTTGCCCTCGCAATGACGCCGGGGTGGAGGATGTGTGTTGCATGCTGCTGGATATGTGGTAATTTGGCGTGAAAGTTACTCCCCTTCTCCCCTTGCGGGAGAAGGTGCCCGAAGGGCGGATGAGGGGAAAGAAGTATAGAGCTCCTATTTCTCCAATCTTTCCAAACAAATCTTTAATTCATCATCCAGCGGTGCTTCGGCGTTAATGGCTTTATCTTCTAATTGAAAAGACAATCTTGCAGCATGTAAAAACAATCTGGCACAGCCGTAAGCTTCCATATGTCTGTTAAATTCCCAGTCGCCGTATTTTTCATCGCCAACTAATGGATAGCCCATTTCAGCGGCGTGAAGGCGGATTTGATGATTGCGGCCCGTCGCGAGAGTCGCTTCAAGTAATGTCGTTTCTTTATAATATTTTAAAATTTTAAAATAAGTCAAAGCTTCTTTGCCTTCCAATGGGGCATCGATTTTTTGAAGTTTTGCAGGCCACTTGCCCTTTACTAATAAAATATACTGCTTGTTTATTTTGTTTTCACGCAATAAAGCATGGCAGAATTTCAAAATACTGGGTCTTTTGGCAATCAACAGACAACCCGAAGTTGCTCTGTCCAAACGATGGGCAAGTTCAAAATATTTTTCTTTGGGGTAGAGAATACGCAAAGCTTCGATCACACCCAGGCGAACACCACTGCCGGAATGCACGGCCATCCCCGCAGGTTTATTTAAAATAAACAAATGCTTATCTTCGTAAATAACCCGCTCTGTCAGCGCTGCTGAAAAATCAGCGCTAATAGATGAAATTTTAGGCAGCTCTTTCAGGCCGCGTACTGGGGGCAAACGAATCTCATCGCCAGTTTGTATACGATAATCAGGATCAGCTCTCTTTTTATTCACCCTTACCTCGCCCTTTCTGATAATTCGGTAAAGACGACTCCTGGGTAGAGATTTATAGCGCGAACGCAAAAAGTTGTCGAGACGCTGCCCAGCATACTCAGCATCAATTTTTATCAGGCGAACAACAGAATCAATAGACATAATAGTTCATAATAGTTTGCCAAATTCTGAAATATTGTTAAAATCATCAAAGATATTTTGACTGGCGAAAAGCTTGTACGAAAATGTAAAGCAAAGCCAGTCATATAGTGTAGCCACTTTGAGCAAAAAGGTAAACGAACCAGTTTTTTGAGTGAATTTTGATGAGTACTATCTCAATAGTATTATTATGAAGCTGAACACGCGTGGCTTGCCAAGATGCAAGCCGCCTGATTTGCCCTGGGTGGCATTTTTAAACCCCAGAGGATAAAGCCATGACATTAAACAGAATGTTGATGAATGGCGCGGTTTCCCCCGATATTGAACATGAGGAATTTCGCGTCGCGATACTAAAAGGAACTTTTTTATATAATCTTTATATTGATCGTCCAGGACAAGAGCAAAAGAAATCTAATATTTACAAAGGAATAATCACCCGCATTGAACCTAGTCTTGAAGCTGTTTTTGTGGATTACAGCACGGGCAAGCACGGATTTTTGCCCTTTAAAGAAATTGCAGAGGTTTACTTAAACCCTGACCATGAGGGGGCAAACATCAAAGACCGCCTTCGCGTAGGACAGGAACTGATGGTGCAGGTCGATAAAGATGAGCGCGGCAGCAAAGGCGCTGCTCTGACGACTTATATCAGCCTGGCGGGATGCTATCTTGTTCTTATGCCTAACAATCCCGAAGCCGGCGGAATATCTCGCCGCATTGAAGGCGATGATCGTGACGAGTTAAAACAAATACTCAGCGTGCTTGAAATCCCCGAAAATATGGGCATGATTGTCCGCACTGCGGGTGTGGGTAAAAATATTGATGAATTAAAATGGGATTTGAGCATTCTTCTCAAACACTGGGAAGCCATTCTTGAAGCCTATCAATCACGTCCAGCACCGTTTCTGATCCACCAGGAAAGCAATGTTATCGTCCGCGCTATCCGGGATTATATGCGTGAAGATATTGACGAGATTCTCGTCGATAATATTGAAGTCTTTGGTGAAGTACAGGAATATGTCATGCGGGTGCGGCCCGATTTTGGGCATCGAATAAAGTTTTATAAAAGCAATGTCCCGCTTTTTTCCCGTTTCCAGATTGAAAGCCAGATAGAAGCCGCTTTTCAGCATCAAGTACGGTTACCTTCAGGCGGCGCTATCGTCATTGATCATACTGAAGCCCTGGTCTCTATTGATATCAACTCAAGCCGCTCAACACGCGGTGTTGATATTGAAGAAACGGCACGCAATACCAATCTCGAAGCCGCAGATGAAATTGCCCGGCAATTACGCATACGTGATATGGGCGGTCTGGTTGTGATCGATTTTATCGATATGGGTTATTCCCGTCATCAGCGTGAAGTGGAAGAAAGACTTCGCAAAGCACTGGAAGCTGATCGTGCCCGCGTGCAAATAGGACGCATTTCTCGTTTCGGATTACTTGAAATGTCGCGCCAGCGTTTAAGAACGTCTTTAGGTGAAACGACAGAAATTACCTGCCCGCGTTGTGTAGGGCATGGCAGCGTGCGAACCATTCCTTCTCTTTCATTGTCTATTTTGAGACTTATAGAGGAAGACGCACTGAAAGAAAATACGACTGAAGTTCGGGCACTTTTACCTGTCGATTTGGCAACTTTTTTATTGAATGAAAAACGCGACCGTATTTTTCATATTGAAGAACATCATAAAATCCGTGTGCTAATCATCCCAACAGTACAATTGATCTCACCGCATTATAAAATTTATCGTATTCGCGACTCTGATGCAAAAGGCACACTCAAGAGTTATGAAATTTCGCACACGACTGAAACAGAGGAAGTTTCCACAAGTGATCGAAAAGAAAAACGCCCACAGGAAGAACCCGCGGTTAAAGAGGTTGTCGTCACACAGCCGCATCCTGTCGCCGAAAAAACGCCAACCAGCATTTTCAAACGGTTTATATCCAATATTTTTGGCACGAAAGAAGAAGAGAGAAAATCTGAAACCCCTGTATCCAGACACATCAGTTCCGGGTCTACTTATACCACTGCAGGTCAAGGCGGCGCTATAAAACCACGTCATCAGCAGCAAAAAAGAAGAAAATCTTACCGCCCGCGCACAGAACACCCGGAAAGAACCCGGGAAAATTATGTATCTAAAGAAAAACTTTCGCCAGCGCCAACACCTGAGAATATTGCACCTATAGAAACAATATCTGCTCAGCCTCATATTCAACCTGATGTTGATCAGCAGGCTGTTGTTGCCGCTGCAGAAACTGCTATCCCTTCATCACCAGCAGATTCAACAGCAGCGCCTCGCCCATACAAGCGCCGTCGCAGACATCTCAGACGCAGCGGCAGTTATCATCGTCCCAGGCAAGACAATACGACGCCGACAGATGAAACCCCTCAAAGCTCATAATATTATTGATATCATCGCTCCTGCCGGTAAAGTTCATTTACCGGCAGTATTCGATGAGATTGAACAGATATTACAAACTTGGGGATATCAGGCAAGATTTGGCAAAAATATCCTGGGCAATCATTCGTTTTTATCTCATACACTCGAGAAACGTTTTGAAGATTTAGTACAAGCTTTATATGCTGAAGACAGCAATATTATTTGGTGTTATCGCGGCGGCAATGGCAGCAGTGAGTTATTGCCTTTATTAGATACGCTCACGCCACCCTCTTCATCCAGGATATTTTTAAGTTTTAGCGATGCAACGTCTTTGCATATATATTTTAATCAGCGTTGGGGATGGACAACGTTTCATGGGCCGGGTGCCAAACAAATTGTTGGCGATAAAATAGACAATATTTCACTAAACCATATTCAGCAATTATTTAAAAATCAGTTAGATTCCCCACTCAACTATCATCTCAAGGCTGTTAATAAAATTTCTGAGAAAACAGCTGAAATTTCAGGGATAATTACAGGTGGAAATTTAAGTATTATTGCGCATTCTTTAGGTACGCCTTATCAAATCCAGACTGATCATAAAATATTATTACTCGAAGATGTCAATGAACCCGCGTATAAAATCCGCCGCATGCTGATACATCTCAGCCAGGCAAATATTTTTAAAAATATAAAAGCTTTAATACTAGGCGAATTTATTAACCCTGATTTATTAGAAAAACAATGGATAGAACATGAACTGCAAGAATTTGCCAATCTTCAATCATTTCCTGTTTTTCAAACTGATAAAATTGGACATGGAAAAACCAATTACGTTGTGCCGCTGGGGAGTTGCGTTTCGCTTTTGAATGCGCATATAATATGCGCATAGATAACTTGCTTTTGGAAAACATTATCATGCTCGCCCAACCTGATTCACACAGCATCAAAAAATCAGCCAACCTCAGCATTAATGCTGATTTACTTAAAAAGGCCCGTTCACTTCATATCAATCTTTCAAAATCTTTGGAAGAAAAACTCAATGAGATTATTCAGCTAAAGCGCGCCGAACAATGGTTACACGACAATCGTATAGCCATTGATGAGTATAATAAACGTATCGAACAAGATGGTCTATTCAGTGATGGGATACATCGGTTCTAATGGCTCAATTTGATATCTATCAAAATACTAACCCCACCAGTAAAAAAAATTTTCCCTATCTTCTGGATGTTCAGGCAGATTTATTAAATCATTTATCCACAAGAGTTGTTATTCCTCTTTCGCCTGGCAATAAAATAAAACACCCCATTAAACATTTGATGCCTCATTTTATTATTGAAGGAACCTCTGTAACCTTATTAACAGCAGAAATGACAGCTGTCAATACACAAATTTTAAACAAAAAAGTAGATTCTTTACAGCATAAAAGAAATGAAATTATTGCTGTAATAGATTTTTTATTTACAGGAATTTAGCATTAATACGAGGTAGAGACGCAAAATATTGCGTCTCTACCTTTTACAGCAATGATGCCGGAGTTGGTGGAATTTTAATGGGACTACCATACCCGCTATAGCGGATAATATTGACTTTAACCGCTGTAACGGGTAATATTAGTTTTACCTGCTATAGCGGGTAAAAGAGGAGCGAAGATGCTGATCCATTCACCCAAAGAACTCGCATTACTGGTAAGCAATCAACGCAAAAAACTGAAATTAAGCCAGGCAGATGTCGGTCAATCAGTCGGATTAAAGCAACAGACAATTTCAGCATTTGAAAATAAACCCGAAAGCACAAAATTAGAAACTTTATTTCAAATACTCTCAGCTGTAAATTTAGATATAACTATAACACCTAAAATTCAAGATAAAAAAGCTGAAATCAAATCCAGATGGAAAGAAGAATGGTAATCATGAAAAATCAAACTCGACTATTAAGCATCTTAATGAATGATATTCTTGTGGGTCAATTAGAGAAAACCAAAAACACAGGTTTTATATTCAGATATGATCAAAACTGGTTAAATACGCCAGGCAGCCGTCCTATTTCTTTATCATTACCGCTCATGAATCAGCAATATACAGGAGATGTTGTTTATAATTTCTTTGACAACTTACTTCCTGATAATCCTCAAATAAGATCGAGAATTCAAGCTAAATTTCAAGCACCAACCAGTCAGGCTTTTGATTTGCTTGCAGTCATAGGTAAAGATTGTGTAGGCGCAATACAAATCATTGAGGGTGAAATTGCCAAATTGAGAAAAAAACAAATCAGATGTGAACCATTAGACGAAAACAAAATAGCAAATATTCTAAAAAATCATCAACGATATCCGCTTGGCATGACAGATGAATTTGACGAATTTCGAATATCCATTGCGGGCGCACAAGAAAAATCGGCTTTTTTGTATCACAACAATACCTGGAACAGACCATTGGATACAACGCCAACAAGTCATATTTTTAAACTACCCATTGGGTATATACAACATCAAAATATGGATCTCAGCGATAGCTGTGAAAATGAATGGCTATGTTCACAAATTACAGAAGCCTTTGGATTATCTGTTGCACCCTGTGAAATCAAATATTTTAATGATATCAAAGCATTAGTAGTTGAAAGATTTGATCGTAAATACAGCAGTGATAAAACCTGGCTCATGAGACTGCCTCAGGAAGATATGTGTCAGGCACTGGGCATTTCTTCTCATTTAAAATATCAATCCGATGGCGGCCCGGGGATTGCTAAAATCATGAGATTATTACTCGGCTCTGCCAATCCAATAGAAGATAGGGATACTTTTTTCCGTTCACAAATTTTATTTTGGCTATTGGCTGCGATAGACGGCCATGCGAAAAATTTCAGTTTATTTATAGAACCCGAAGGACAATATCGCTTGACGCCGTTATATGACATCATGTCAGCTTATCCATTGATAAAAAATAAACAATTACAATCACAAAAAATCAAAATGGCAATGGCGCTGAGAGGCAAAACCAATCACTACCATTGGCATAATTTACAACGCAGATATTTCTTGGAGACCGCAAAAGCAGTCAATTATTCGCCTATACGGGCTGAACAAATTCTCGATGAGATGCTCGAAAAAATAGATATGGTTATACAAACAGTATCGCGAAAATTACCCAAAAAGTTTCCCTCAAAAATCTCTGAGCCTATTTTTGAGGGGATTTTTTTATTGAAACATAAGCTTTTAAAATGAGGGAGACAAAGGCTCATCCCTTCATACCCTTTATTTCAGCCATTATCACTTTCACGCCTCATCTGTAATTATGGCTTAAATAGAAGTCACGTTATCGCGACAGTTTACTACTGAAATTTGCAAATCAAAAGTACTTCGCGTTAAAATAGGGCAAAATAGATATACCTAATTAACACAATTATTTGTATTTTTTATGAATTCAGTTGTATTTTTATATTTTTATGCTAAAAGGAGAGAAGTTATATGCTTGAAATGCCAATGGAAAACCGAACTGATCCAAACAATCCGCTAGAAGCACAACAAAAAAAAATGGATGAATTGCGCAGAAAATTTGCGGCGTTAATAAATCAGCACGCTGAAGAACGTCAAAAATCGACAGATGAAGTTGAAGAAGCAAGGAAAAAATCAGAAATGGCTACTCGTGAGCGAATTAAAGTTACGCAGGCTGCTGAACAGAGAAACTCTTCATTGTATCAATCTAACACAGTTCTAAAACAAATTGATACTGAAAAGTTTTCAATATTTGATAGTAGCAGCATCACGCCCCTCTCAAATAAAGATACTCAACAATCAGTGGAAAAAAGTGAAGTAATTAACCACTCATTAGTATCATCAGCATTCTGATTTTGGCGGACATTCGGCCACCCTGAAATCACGGTGGCCGAATTACCAGGTAATTCCTTTATTTACCAAATGGGTTAGAAGTAGAAGTAGGCGTCTCTGCATCAAACGGATTAGTACTACTCTTTGTATCTGTTTGCTCCTGGCGATTTTCTTTGTCCGTCATATCTACAAAGGGATTAGTCTTCGAATATTCACTAACCTTGGTTTTAGCTTCTTGGGCTTCGGTTTCAGCTGTTTTGGCTTTGCTTTCAACTTTTTTAAGCTTTTCCTCAGCTATCGTCTTTTTGTTTTCTTCAGATTTAACAGTCAAATTAGCTTCAGAAACCATTTCGTCGAGTTTTTTAAGCTCGATTTCATGATCACCTTTCACTTTTTTAAGTCTTCCTACAATACTCGTGCTTGAAGAAACTGCTGGTTTCTTATCTTTTTCCCCAAGGCTAGCCTGAGGTATATACTGATATTCTTTACCCCACTCTCTGTGACCAAAAAACCAACCAGGATTTCGTTTCACATCCACCTCATCTCCAGCAGCCCTTGAAATATTTTTAAGTGGATTTTTTCCAGATTCCGCTTTCGGAGTTTTATCAAGCAACTCATGATAATCACCTAATATCCCACTCAATTGGCTAACAGCAGTTAATTTACTATTATCTGGCTTTTTGTCATTTGCTCCCCCAAGCTCTTTGAAACAATTTTTCAGATTGTCCTCAGTAAAGTTCTGTCCCACAAATTTCACTATACCTTGAACACCTTTAGCATAGATTTGTAAATCTTGATTATTAGGATGCTTTTTAGCTTGTTCTAACATTTGAAAGATTTCACCAACCAATTTAGGATCTTTGAAAAGATTTTGGATATTTTCTTTTACATCAGTTCCAGAAATTTTTAACATCTCCAACAAATATTCTTCAGGATTTGACTGTTTTTTACCAGCAAGGGTATTCCATTTCTGAGTTGCAGTTTCAACCGCTTTCTTAGCATCAGTAAGCTTTTCCTTAGCTTCTTGGAAAGCACTAACAGCTTTGTCAGCAGCCTCTTTCATAACCTTAACTGTATTGGCAGCAGCAAAAGCAGAAGCAGAAGCCTTCTCAGCAACCTCCTTCACAGAATCAAGTCTTTCCGCAGCCAGTTTATTGATTAGTTGTGCTTTTTGTTTTTCTAACTCCATCGTTAATTCTTGTTGACGAATTAACTCTTGTTGAAGCTTTTCTTGAACTTGTCTGCTTTTTTCTGCTTCCTGAGCAAGCTTCTGTTTTAATGCTTCGATTATTTTAATCGCTTTTTCTAATTGCTCGGAGACATCTTTCAACCTTTTACTTGATTCTTCAAGCGAGTGATGCTGTTCGTCCAACAACCCATTCACTTCATCAAATTTAATTTTAATAGCTGTGCTATTTTCCGGGATACTGTTTCCTAGTTTCTTTAATCTTTCTTGCATTCCAGCAATCTTGACTTTGAGATTTTCCACATTCTTCTCGAGAATATCTTTTATTTCCTGAATAGTGCCCTTATTCAAAGTCTCCTGGCTAGTATTATCTAACTGCTCGCTAATTTTCGTATTCATATTATCCAATGATACTTTTATTTCTTCCATATCTGCAGTTAGACCATCTATATCTGCCTTATACTGATCAAGAATAGTGACTATAAGATTCTCATTTTCCGTATTTTTTTGTTGTAGTTTAATATTCGTGAGTATTTGTTGAGCATTTTCATCTTTTAAAGATTTAACATTTAGTTGTAAGGCCTCGATTTCACTCTGATTATCATTTAAACGCTCCTCCAGAGATGCACTTTTAGTTTCTTCTGACTCCAGCAATTGTGTTAACGTTTCCTTCTCAAGGTCATGGGTTTTTTGAGCCTCTTCTGCAAGTTTCCCCGCAGCTAGAAGCATTTGGTCATAGTGCGCTGTTGCTTCATTCAACGATTTTTCCAAAGCAGCGACATGCTCACGATGGCTATTTCTTTCCATTTCTGACGCCTCTTCTATTCCGCTTGTATTTTGTGAGTACACACTCCTTAAATTTTCAAGTTCTGCCTCTAATTGCGAAATTTTGCCCTGCGCAGCAAATAATTCTACCTGGTTTGGCGTTATTTCCTGAAATCGCGATGCAAATTTAAGCAATTTTGAACTTAGGGAATCTATTGCAAAAATCAAGTTTTCAGCTATCTTTTGCTCCTCTTTTGTATAATCGTCATTCTTAGTTCTCTCTGCCGCTGCTCTAAGTTTAGCAAGATCAGTTTTCATTGTAATGAAATCCTGCATATTTTTGAGCTTTGAAAAATCAAACATAGCAAAAAAATTAACTTCTTCTTCATCATCCTTTATTATTTTAGGAATAATACTTCTTATTTCATCTATACCTGCTTTTATTACAATCAACTCATCAATTCTTTCGACTAACAAGTTAAATCTTTTTTCAAAAATTTTCTGATTATCACCCTGTAGCTTTTCCTTTGCACTTGCGAGATTCGTAATAATGTTGTCTTTTATTTTTTCATCGTTTGCACAGATCAGAGCCATATTAATGATAAATTGATCTGAATTAAGCATAATAGGACTAATGTTAGGCGCGTTATCCTTTTGTCTTTCCGACACATATTTAACAATTTCCTGTTGACTACGCGTAACCTTTTCATCTTTGGATGCAACATCCTCAAGAACGCCAATTTGAATAATATTGGGAACATTTTGCACATTTTCAGGAAGATAATCTTTTAATTTCCTGCCTTTGGCTGAAACCACGATAGCTGCATTTTTATCTTTAGTCTGCATTTGGGCTTTATGATCTTTAATGAATTGCGCTTGACTAACTTTGTCAAAAAATTCCTGATAATAAGGATTTTCTTTAGCTATTTTTTTGAAGTCATTCATAGCCTGCTGATAAAATGTTTCAATTAATGCTCGTCTAAACTCAAACTCACCTGTGGAAACTATGCCTTTACTGCCAAAGCTATCTATCTTATTTTTCAAATCTTCTTCCAATGCAATAGCAATATTAAGATAATTCATTATTTTTGCTATTTCAGTTAAAACTGCATCCTTAACTTTAATATCTGATCCATCGAGAAGGTGGGTTTGCATAAATTTTGGCAATCGATCCTCACGTATACCCCCCTCTCCTGTTTTCACTAAAGGAGATAAACTCAAAGCGCCTTTTTTAAATCTTTCATTAAAACTATTGTTTTTATCGGCAACTTCTTCACGTTTAAATCTTGCGGTGTGCTCAATATGATGCTTAACAACAACGCCAATAGGTGATTCAGCTAACTTATTGGGACCCGTTACACTTCTTTCCACTTCTCTTTTTTCCATTTTTGCGATGACAAGATCAGTGCTTGTAGCGCTCGCATTCGCATCCAATGTTCTTAAAAAGAACTCGCCAACAGAACCAGCTGTGTCAATGGTATTTGAAATAGATTGATTGCAACTCTCAACCAAAGTAATCTGTTTCTGTTCGGCAATCGCTTCCTGTATTATCTTGTCATCTTCATCCTTAAGCTTTCTGGCCAATTCTTCTCGTTTTGTATCACTAAAATGTTTAAGAAATTCAACATCTCTTGTCCCTGCAATAGCGACATTAAAATTTTCATGCAATGTTTTAAGTGCCTGACCTAATTTTTGTAATACTTTGGCGTTTGCTTCTCCAGGCTGTTTTTTCGCAATGTCGATATAACTTAACAAAAGCGAATGCAGGTTATCAAGAATCCTGACTTGTGCAACATATTTATCCGTCGTGTTACCCTTCGCTTCATAATAAGCATCGAAATACTCAAATGCTGCCTTACGAGTTCCGAGTATATCCTCTGGATCCTTAAGCCCATTACGAAGACTGGGTATCTGGGCAAATGTTTGTCCTTCTACTATCTGGGGAAGACACAATCCTTTTGCATATGAAAGAACTTCTTCACTGAGACCTTCTACGCCTGTGTCATCTAAATTCTTTTTTAGAGCATCAAGTACAGATTCATATAACTTCTCAGTTTCTTTCTTGTCTTCAAGACTGATTCCACCTAACGCCGCAATGGCTTTATTTCTTTTCATTTCATCAAGCATGGATTGGATACTTGCGCCTGCCATAGCGCCGCCAACAAAACCTACAACACCTGCCCCTAAAGCTGTTAATACATGTGATTTAATACTCATCATCTTTCCCCTTTCTGTTCTCTCTTAATTTATGTAGACAATAATTTTGATCTACCTTAATTATAGACTAACAAACTAACCTTAAGGTTTTATTAATTCCTGCTTGCTTTTCAAAATATTTTTGCTATCTTTTCTATCAGGCTTGCCATAAAGCGATTAACGGGGTAGTTTGTGAATATATTTAACAGGGAATGAGGGGAAATTTATGTTTAACTTGCCTAACAACATCAGTAAACGCGAACGGATCGTACGCGGCGTCATCGGCGGGGTTTTGATCATCGGCGCAATAATAGAACTGGGGAAGGTTTTTGCGATTTTAGTGGGGCTTTTACTTATCGCTGAAGCAGGACTCAATTATTGCGGCATCGTTGATTTGATTGAACGTTTCAAGCTCGATGGCGGCAGCGGCAGCAGTAATCCGCCAGAAGAAAAACCGCAGGCATAGCTTTATTTACAGTGTCCATTATCTGGTATACTTTAGTCTGTTCAGCAGATTACTGAGGTTTTTGATATGAATAATATCCAACAAGCAGATGTATTAAATGAATTTGTGCCAAGATATTTTAACCCCCGCAATGACGTTGCGTTTAAAAAAATCTTTGTGAATCATGAGCATCTCACAATCAGTTTTCTTAATTCGACGCTAAGACTGGAGGGTGAGCGCAAAATCGTCAAGATAGTATTTTTGCCAACTGAGCGCCTGCCCCTCACTGCAGAAGCCAAGAAATCCATCCTAGATGTCTTATGCACAGATCAAAAAGGCCATCAATATATTATAGAAGTCCAAAATAAATATATGCTTAATTATGTTCAGCGCGTTCAGCATTACGCCTCGCATCTCTATTCAGGTCAATTAAACACAGCGGATAATTATCTCGAACTCAAACCCGTCACGCTGTTAAGCATATTGAATCACACGATATTTCCTGACGATGTAAATTACTTAAGTTTTCATCATAATATTGAAAAAGAAACCAAAATCAGTTATTTGAATGACATGTCATATGCTTTTATAGAGTTACCAAAATTCAACAAAAAATTAGAAGATTTAAAAACCACTGAAGATTATTGGGTGTTTATGATGAAAGAGGCGGCGCATCTCAGAGAAGTGCCCAAACATGCGCCGGATGAAGTCAAACAAGCTTACGGCATATTAGAAAAACACAAATGGACGCGCATAGAGCGTTTGGCGTATGAACAAGCCAAAATTGGATTAATGGACGACCTGGAAGCCATTAGAACTGCTAGAGTGGAAGGCAGAGAAGAAGGCGAACAGATAGGATTAGAAAAAGGCAAAGCTGAGGGTAAAATCGAAATAGCGAAAGAACTTATCGCTGATGGGATGTCTCTCAAAAAAATCTGTAAAATTACCGGGCTAAGCCCGGAAGTTGTGCAGGAACTTTAGCTGGGCGCAGCAAGCAGCGCCCCTACAGCTTTTCTTTTAAGACCCGAATTTCGTCTCTGAGTTCTGCAGCTTTTTCAAATTCCAATTGCTGGGCATGAAAGTGCATTCGCGCTTCAAGTTCGATTATTTTCTGAGATATTTCTTTGGGGCTTAATTTCAATAATTTTTTCAAAGGCTCAGCGGCCCGGAGAAAACTTTGGCTTTGGGGCGTCGTGACTGGCGCCGCTTCGAGAATATCATGAATCGCTTTTTGAATGCCTTTGGGCGTAATATAATGTTTTTGATTATAAGCAACCTGTTTTTCCCGCCGTCTGTCAGTTTCTGCTACCGCCCGCTGTATAGAGCCTGTTATGGTATCTGCATATAAGATCGCTTTGCCATTGATGTGACGCGCGGCACGGCCAATGGTTTGAATCAATGATCTTTCTGATCTTAAAAATCCTTCTTTGTCTGCATCGAGTATAGCAGCCAATGATACTTCGGGAAGATCCAATCCTTCTCTTAACAAATTAATTCCCACTAATACATCAAATTTCCCCAAACGCAGATCACGAATGATTTCCATGCGCTCCACAGTGTCTATATCTGAATGTAAATATCTGACTTTGACATCATGCTCATCGAGATATTCCGTCAGGTCTTCAGATAATTTTTTAGTCAGCGTCGTAATTAACACTCTTTCATTAAGCATAATTCTCTTTCTGATTTCAGATAAAACATCCAATACTTGTGTGGATACAGGCCTGATCTCCACTTCAGGATCAATCAATCCCGTTGGACGCACAACCTGTTCAACTATCGCACCCGATATCTCTCTCTCATATTGACTGGGTGTAGCGGATACATAAATAGTCTGGGGAGATAAATCTGAAAATTCCTCAAATCTTAATGGCCTGTTGTCTAATGCTGAGGGCAGACGAAATCCATAATTGACCAATGTTTCTTTACGTGAGCGATCGCCCCGATACATACCGCCAATTTGAGGAACAGTGACGTGCGATTCGTCTATAAATAAAATTGCATCTGGCGGCAAATAATCAAATAACGTCGGCGGCGGTTCGCCCGGACTTCGACCTGATAGAAATCGCGAATAGTTTTCGATGCCCGAACAATAACCTAGTTCAAACATCATTTCGATATCATAATTTGTCCGCTGTTTTAATCTTTCTGCTTCGACTAATTTATTTTCCTGATATAAATATGCTAAGCGATCTTTTAATTCTAATTTAATTTCATCTATGGCTTTGAGTATTTTTTCACGCGGCGTAACATAATGGGTTTTGGGATAAATCGTAAATCGCACCAATTTGCTTAAAATCTCGCCCGTCAGAGAATCAAAAAAGCTTAAACTTTCAACTTCATCTCCAAATAATTCAACTCTTAATGCCTGGCTATCCGCTTCTGCAGGATAGATATCTATCACATCACCGCGCACGCGATAAGTACCACGCTCAAATGCTGTGTCATTTCGGGTATATTGTAATTCTGCGAGTTTTTTTAATAACTTTCGATGATCAATGATATCACCCTTTTTGAGATGCAAAATCATGCTCAAATAAGAATTCGGATCACCCAAACCATAGATTGCTGAAACTGTCGCGACAATAATCACATCGCGTCTTTCCATAAGACTTTTTGTGGCAGATAAACGCATTTGTTCGATATGTTCATTGATAGACGCATCTTTTTCGATAAAAGTATCAGAAGACGGCACATACGCTTCGGGCTGATAATAATCATAATAAGAAACGAAATATTCCACGGCGTTCTTCGGAAAAAACGCTTTCATTTCGCCATATAATTGCGCTGCCAGTGTTTTATTCGGCGCCATGATCATCACAGGCCGGTTCATCTGTCTGATCACATGCGCCATCGTAAACGTCTTACCCGAACCCGTTACACCTAATAAAGTCTGATGTAAAAGCCCGTCTTCCAGTCCCTGAATTAAAGCTTTGATCGCCTCCGGTTGATCGCCCGCGGGTGAGAATGATGTTTGCAGAGAAAAAAATTTGGTCATTTTGTAGATATCAAATGAATTTCGAAGAACCAGTATGACAAAAAAGCATGACAAAAAGCAATACATTTTGCTATACTACAAACTGAAAACAGAGGCGCTATATGACGACTATTTCCATGCGATTACCCGAAAAGTTAGCACATGATATTGATTCATTTGCAAAAATGCTACATGTTTCTCGTACAACATATATTCTAACTGCCGTAGAACAGATGAATACAGAGACGATGCGTCGTTTGCGTAAAGAGAAAATTGCCAAAGCCAGCATTAAGGTCAGGAAAGAAAGTATGAAGATAAATGCTGAATTCAGCAGGATTGAAAATGACCCCGCTTATTAAACAGGGAGATATCTGGCTTGCAAATTTAAACCCCAGTCGAGGAACGGAACCTGGTAAATTGCGTCCTGTACTCATCATTCAAAATCAGGCACTGTTAGAGGTCAAACATCCTTCCACGTTAATTATTCCTCTTACAACTTCCTTGGTTGATAATGCAGAACCTTTAAGAATTAGGGTTAATGCTCAACACCAACTTAAAAAAGACTCTGATTTGCTGATCGATCAAATTCGAGCGATTGATAATAAACGACTGATTGAAGGTCCGTTAGCACACTGTACAACTTCCCTGATGAAAAAAATTTATGATGCTATCCAGGAAATAATAGAAACAGGATAATTTTCCGTATTAATGCTTTAGTTATCCGACCATTCCGTTACGCATATTGATTTAGTCGTGACTATTCCGATATCTATGCTATAATAGTCAGCCATGAAACGTATTTACGAATCCATTTTAAACGATCATTTTGCCCATTATACACAAATGGCATTTGCAGCCGGGCCGCGCCAGGTGGGCAAAAGCACAATAGCGAAATCTTATTGTGAAAAATACCCCTACACACAATATCTGAATTGGGACAAAACTAAAGACCGCGAACTTATATTAAAAGGACAGGAATTTGTTGCTGACAGCCTTCCTATTGAAGCAATTCTCGAACAAAAACCACTTATTGTATTTGATGAAATCCATAAATATAAAGACTGGAAAAATTTTCTCAAAGGCTTTGTTGATGAATACAAAGGCAAGCTTGATATACTTGTCACCGGCAGCGCAAAACTCAATGTTTTCCAACGTGGCGGCGATAGTTTGGCCGGAAGATATTTTCTTTATCGCATTCATCCTGTTTCTACAGCAGAATTGGTTCGAATCTCTTTACCCCAAAAAATCATCGCCCCGCCTCAAAAAATAGACAACACAGAATTTAATGCTTTATTTGAATTTGGCGGATTTCCAGAACCTTTACTGCGACAGGAAAAAAGTTTTTTTAATCGCTGGCAGGAACTTCGCCAACAACAAATTTTACGTGAAGATATTCGCGAACTGGCTCAAATTCAGGAACTTTCTCAACTTGAAGTACTCGCTTCTATATTAAAACAGCAGGCTGGACAATTGAGCAAATACAGTGAATTCGCCAAAAAAGTAAGAGTTTCTGATACCACTGCGCGACGCTGGATTAATGTCCTGGAAGCTTTTTATTATTGTTTTACCATCAAACCCTGGTCTGTCAATATTTCACGCACTTTATTGAAAGAACCGAAAATTTATTTGTGGGACTGGTCTGTGATTGAAGACAAAGGCGCGCGCATTGAAAACTTTGCAGCCTGTCATTTATTGAAAGCCTGCCATGCATGGACTGATTTGGGTTTTGGGAAATTTGAACTGTATTTTTTACGCGATAAAGAAAAGCGTGAAGTAGATTTTCTGATCACACAAAATCAAAAACCCTGGATTTTATTGGAAGTTAAATCTTCAGCCAAAGAATCATTAAGCGAACATCTTTATTACTTTCAATCTCAAATTAAAGCCGAACATGTCTTGCAATTGGCTTTTGATCTGCCTTATGTTGATGAAGATTGTTTTGCTTTAAAAAAACCAAAGATAGTCCCTATGATAACTTTTTTATCACAATTGATTTAAAGTATTTTCAAAGTATTAGGGGCTGTTGACATTTGAATTTTGTGCGATAAATCAA
>Ga0206909_1009_pt1 | contig 45320 bp, 39 predicted proteins | sample Alteio_BWOrgHeat_76_FD_152943 | JGI IMG/M metagenome (GOLD analysis project Ga0206909, IMG submission 152943) | Enriched cells from forest soil in Barre Woods Harvard Forest LTER site, Petersham, Massachusetts, United States -... | ecosystem: Environmental > Terrestrial > Soil > Temperate forest >...
GGCACAGGCGGCTCAGCGGCTGTTGTTACAGGTGATACAGGCGGCACCGTACGCACTACCGCTTCCATGTCTGGTATTTCTGCAACACCTCTTGCCACAGAATTCGCCATTTCTGCCACAGCGCCAAAACGGCTGTAATATAAAACCAGTATCTTTCCCATGATGTTTCTTCCTTAACAATAGTTAGTGATAAAACTATCATATTATGCTGATACTGCGATATAATTTTTTCAGATATTTCCAGGAGACGAAAAGATGAGATATTCAATCTGGAACAATAAAGGCGGCGTTGGAAAAACTTTCATTTCGTTTGTATTGAGCACTGAATATGCCAAAACACATCCTGAAAAAAAAGTGGTTGTGGTGGATATGTGTCCGCAAGCCAATTTATCTGAAATTATTTTAGGCGGAAATGGCGATGGTGCCCAACGTCTCGAGAAAATATTATCCAGGACCCATTCTCGTTTAACTATTGGCGGATATTTTGATGAACGTGCATCTTCGCCGCACAAAATCACTGGAAATGAAACCAGTTATTTACTTAACTGCAATGAATTTAATGATAAAATTCCTGATAATCTTTTTTTCATCTGCGGTGACCCGAGCCTTGAAATACAGGCACAGGTGATTAATCAACTCAGCAGAATTACACTACCGCAGGAATCCTGGAAAAATGTTCATCTGTGGCTTTTGGATCTGATACAAGCCTGCACCCGAAAATACCAACCTGAAGAGGTGACTGTTTTTATCGATTGTAATCCCAGCTTTTCAGCATATACTGAATTGTCTATGGTTGCAGCAGAAAGATTAATTGTACCTTGTACGAGTGATGGCTCGTCTGCAAGAGCAATCGATAATTTGTTTGCCTTGTTATATGGAAAAGGTTCAGGTGAGCAATATAAAAATGTCAGTTTTAACTCAGAAGCCAAACACGCCAATTTGTCATTGCCTGTTATTCATCAGGTATTGCTGAATCGCTCAACACAATATAACAAAAAAGCCAGCAAAGCCTTTGGTGCCATGTTTGATGAAATCAAAAGACGCGTAGAAAAATACAAACGAGAAGCGCACTCATTGTTTTCTGGCACTGGATTTAATTATGATGACATTCCAGACAGTCACTCTGTTGCAATTGTATGTTCACATAAAGGCGTACCTTTATTTGATGTTCAACCTGGAAAATATAGTGTTCATGATAAAACTCCTCAAGTCAACAGTGAACCGTTAGAGCAATACAAAACAGCCATTAAACAAGTTGTTGATAAATTATAGTTTCTGTAATGAGCTTAACCAATACTTCAATATGCTTATCTTCTGCATTTAAAGCAGGAATATAGTGAAATTTTTCTCCTCCGGATTTTATAAATAATTCTCTATTATAGATATTAATCTCTTCCAGTGTCTCCAGGCAATCTGCTGAAAAACCTGGACATATTACTGAGACGGATTTGATGTTTTCTTCCAGAACTAATTTTTGTAATGTTTTATCTGTATATGGCCTAAGCCATTGCGCTTTACCCAATCTGGATTGAAAAGAAACAAGCCACTGATTTTGATTTAAATTTAATTGACTAGCAATTAATTTAGCTGTTTGTATACATTGATCATAATACGGATCACCCTTATCGACAAAACTTTGCGGCAATCCATGAAATGAAAACAATAATTTTTCTGTTTGGCCATTCTTAATCCAGTAAGATTTAATATTATCTGAGATAGCTGAGATATAATCCGGATGATTATAATAGCTATTAATCATATAGAATTCTGGCTGAACTCTCAAAGACTTAAAAACACGCGCCACTTCATCAAATGTCGTGGCTGTCGTCGCTGCAGAGTATTGTGGATATAGCGGGAGTAATATTATTTTTTTAATTTTTTTTTCGCAAAGTTTATATATAGCATTTTCTATAGACGGCTCACCATAGCGCATCGCGCCAATAACAAATATGTCATTCCCGCAATCTCCTCCGTCATTCCCGCGAAGGCGGGAATCCAGTTTTTTGACTTGCTCTTCCAGAATTATTTTTAACGGCGAACCGTTATCTGTCCAAATTTTTTGATACAGTTTAGCAGACCTGGGCGATCTCAACGGCAATATTATTCCGTGTAATATAGGCCGCCAAAATATTTTGGGTATTTCAATCACACGAGGATCAGATAAAAATTCAGTCAGATATTTTCTAACAGAAGCAGGTGTAGGCAGATCAGGTGTGCCCAGGTTGCTGAGAATGATGCCTATACTCATGTACGAATACCCAATCCTTTTTTGAGGAAATAATAATTTAATCCAAATAAAAACACGGCTAATAAAAACATCAGAAAAAGCGAATAGACAATAGGAATATCCGTAATACCCAGCAAACTATAACGAAAAGCGTTAACGAGATATAAAATAGGATTGAATAAAGAAACTTTTTGCCAAAAAGCGGGCAGCATATGAATTGAATAAAATACACCACCCAGATAAGTCAGCGGCGTTAATACGAAAGTGGGAATAATCGTAATATCATCAAAACTTCGGGCAAGCATGCCATTCAAAAAACCCGCCAGAGAAAACACTATCGATGTCACCAATACAGTCACTATCATTAATAAACCATGGTGTACTGTAAGATGCGTGAAAAACAAAGATAATATTGTCACCAATAACCCTACAACCAATCCACGCGAAATACCGCCTAAAACAAATGCCAATAAAATCAAACTGGGCGGCATCGGCGAAATTAAAATTTCCTCTATACATTTTTGAAAGCGTAATAAATAAAAAGACGAGACGGTATTTAAATAGCTGTTTGTGACGACGGACATCATGATTAAACCAGGCGCAATATATTGCATATACGCCGCACCATGAATGGGCGCGATTTGAGAGCCTACCATTTTGCCAAAAATGACGAAATATAAAATCATCGTAATCACAGGCGGTAACACTGTCTGTGACCACAAACGCATAAACCGGTGAATTTCCCGTCTCACCAGTGTATAAAATCCAATAGCGTACATTATGACCTCACATCAGGAGCTGTTAATCTTAAAAATAATTCTTCCAATCTGTTGACTTTGTTTCGCATGGTTTTGATTTGTATATTCAAGCTGTTTAAATACAGAAATAATTCTGTGAGCGAGTGATTCTCTAACAGATCAATTTCCAAAGTCGTTTCATCAACAAGACGACAAGGCAAAGATAATTCTGGCGGTTGTTGTACTGGTTTTTCCAAATATAAGATAAAAGTCTCTATGTGTAGTTTTTCCAATAAAGCTTTCATGCTGCCATGTTCGATTAAACTACCCTGATGAATAATGCCAATATTGCGGCAAAGATTCTCCGCTTCTTCAAGATAATGCGTGGTTAGAATAATCGTCGTGCCTGCCTGATTGATTTTCGTGAGAAAATCCCAAAGACTTCTGCGCAACTCAATATCCACACCCGCTGTCGGCTCATCCAATATTAATAATTTTGGTTCATGAATCAACGCGCGTGCAATCATCAAACGCCGCTTCATGCCGCCTGATAAAAATCGGGCAGGCTGATTTCGTTGATCCCACAACCCTAATTCTTTGAGATATTTTTCTGCGCGAGTGAGCGCCAGAGATTTTGGAATACCGTAATATCCCGCCTGATGAACTAATATGGTCGAGATTTTTTCAAAAATATCGAAATTAAATTCCTGTGGTACCAGACCCACACAGGCTTTGGCCAGTGCGATTTCTTTTTCCAGATCATACTCAAAAATACGAACCTGACCGCCAGATTTATTGACCAGGGAAGTGATAATCCCAATTGTTGTTGATTTTCCGGCACCATTGGGGCCCAAAAGCGCAAAAAAGTCACCCTCTTCGACATCAAAACTAATGCCCTTGAGCGCTTCTTTGCCATTAGCATAGGTTTTGGTCAGATTTTCAATGGAAAGTGCTTTCATAATACTGGTATAATAGCACTTTAGCGTATGAGGACAAACTATGCGATCAATAGCTTATGAATGTGAGATCAAAAAAGATCATCTGCTTTCAGTGAAACTTCCTGAAGATATTTTTGCAGGAAAACATCAAATCATCCTGATCATTGATGAAATGACAAATAAAACCGTAAAAAAACAAAATTTTCCTGCTCCTGTTTCTATAAAACATTGGCCAAAAAATTTAAGTTTAAGCCGAAAGGATATATATGTCCACGTGTAACCTTCAATCGTCACTTTGATATAATAATTTCTCCTTGTTCTGTCATCCCCGCCGCTCTACAAATAGAAAATCTCTAAGATTTCCAGCGGGGATCCAGTAGAGACGCAAAATATTGCGTCTCTACGTTATATGAGAAGACAATGGTTCAAAGCCGTAGAATATTAAAAACTGTCATGGATTCCCGCTCGCAAGCTTACAGTATTCGCTTATTGTTGAGCGGCGGGAATGACAGTGTTGGAGAATTTCAAAAAATTTTTCAGACATTATTGATATTATTGTTTCTGGATAAATTACTATGACAACAACTGAAACCACAATTTTATTACCCGGCAGTGCAGGAAACATTGAAACCCGCTTTCAAGAGCCCTTGGATAATGCTGCCGATCAGATTGGCATTATCTGCCATCCACATCCTTTGCATGGCGGAACGATGAACAACAAAGTTGTCACTACGCTGGCGCGGACTTTTAAAGAATTAAATATGATCAATATCAGATTTAACTATCGCGGCGTGGGACAAAGTGAAGGTAGTTATGATCATGGCATTGGTGAAACACAGGATGCGTTATCTATCATCGAATGGGCACATCATCAATGGCCCGATAAAAAAATCTGGCTGGCAGGATTTTCTTTCGGTGCTTATATTGCTTTACGCGCGACGACAGAAATCTCTCATCAAAAATTAATTACACATCTCATTACGATTGCACCTGCTGTGAATCATGCTGACTTTTCAGGATTGCATCCACACACACCATGGATAGTGGTCATTGCTGAAAAAGATACTGTCGTGGCTGCAGATGAAATCAGGGCCTGGTTAAAAACTTTAAAACCTTCTCCTATTGTATTGTCTTTTCCCGAAGCCACCCATTTTTTTGACGGTCAATTGGTTGCGCTAAGAGAAGCTTTAATAGAGAAATTATTGATGGGAGACATTAGATTCCCGCTTGCAAGCATATAATATTTTCTCATTGCAGCACGAGCGGGAATGACGGAGATGCTCACGCCCTTTGAACGCTACCAACTGGCTTTATCTTCTGGTCACTTTTTGCCTGATGAACATCAGGCAAATGTGATAAAGCATTTACAACTTTTACATCAGGAACTGGAACAAAGTTTATCCAAAAAATGGTTTGGCAAAAAACCCAAACTCAAAGGACTGTATCTCTGGGGAAGCGTTGGAATCGGCAAAACCTGGTTAATGGATTTATTTTTTGAAAGTCTGACACTGAAAAGAAAGTGGCGGATACACTTTTATGATTTTATGCGTGAAGTTCATGATCAATTACAGCGATATCAGGGAAACCAGGACCCCTTGGAAAAAATCGCCAAAACATATGCGCAAAAAACGCGGGTATTGTGTTTTGATGAATTTTTTGTATCAGATATCGCCGATGCAATGATTCTCGGCAAATTATTTGAAAGTTTGTTTAAAGAAAAAATTATTATTATTGCAACATCCAATGTCGCTCCAGATGATTTATATAAATCAGGCCTGCAACGCGAAAGATTTCAACAGGCTATAAATTTGATCAAAAAAAATATGGATATTTTACATTTAGCTACTCATAAAGATTATAGATTACGTGAACTGGAAGAAGCAGGTGTATTTTTTTATCCGCCTGATCATATCAAATTAAAACAATTATTTTCTCAATTAGCCCATGGTAAAATACATGATCAAAAAGACATTTATCTCTATGACAGACCCATTCAGACTATTGCTTATGCGGATAATATTATCTGGTTGGATTTTAAAAAACTTTGCCATATTCCCCGTAGTCAGATGGATTATTTAAGCATTGCCAGGCGCTGGTCAACCGTCATTATAGATAATCTTAATCTTATTACAGAAAAAGAGACTAATACTGCACGATATTTTATTAATCTGATAGATATTTTATATGATCTCAAAACGACTTTGATATTAAATTCAAATATTGATATTCATCATATTTATCCCAAAGGCGAATTGACTTTTGAATTTCAGCGCACAAAAAGCCGTTTGACTGAAATGCAGTCTACTGCATATTTGAAACTGGCAGAGGAAAGGACGCTGTAAAGATTATTTTTTATTATTTTTTGTCATACTTAATTTGCTGTCTTTTATATCTATCTTAACCATATCGCCAGGTAAAAATTTTCCTTCTAATAGTTCTTTGGCCAATGGATTTTCTATCAATTGCTGAATGACGCGTTTTAGAGGTCTCGCGCCATAGACAATATCATATCCCTGCTCTGCCAGATAATCCAAAGCTTTATCTGAAATAGTTAATTTAATTTCCCGATCGCTTAATCTCTTTTGGAGATACTCTGTTTGTATATTGGCAATATTGCGGATTTGATTTTTCTCCAGAGGATGAAAAACAACACATTCATCCAAACGATTAATAAATTCAGGGCGAAAATGCTGAGAAACGACTGTCATGACGGCCTCTTTCATTGCTTCGTAATTTTTTTCTTCCGCCAGATCATGAATCATCTGTGAACCCAGATTAGATGTCATGACAACAACCGTATTTCGAAAATCAACAGTTCGGCCCTGGCCATCTGTCAGACGTCCATCATCCATAACCTGGAGTAATATATTAAAAACGTCATGGTGCGCTTTTTCAATTTCATCTAATAAAATAAGGCTGTACGGTCTGCGGCGAACGGCTTTGGTAAGATATCCACCCTCTTCATATCCCACATATCCCGGAGGAGCACCAATCAATTTCGAAACAGAATGCTTTTCCATAAACTCTGACATATCTATTCTGACCATGGCATCAACCGTATCGAACAAAAACGCAGATAAAGCTTTACATAATTCTGTTTTTCCCACACCTGTTGGACCTAGAAATAAAAATGATCCTATAGGCCTGTTGGGATCAGAAAGGCCTGCGCGCGAACGGCGAATCGCATCAGAAACAACGCTGACGGCCTGATCCTGACCGATAACTTGTTTATGTAATGCTTCTTCCATACGCAATAATTTATCACGCTCGCCTTCGAGCATCTTAGAGACAGGAATATGTGTCCAGGCAGAAACGACTTCTGCAATTTCGGCATCTGTCACGCGGTTGCGCAATAGATGCGTTTCTTTCTGATCTTTTTTTGCAGATATTTTTTCAGCAGCCTGCAATTGCTTTTCCAATTCTGGAATACGTCCATATTGTAATTCGGACATCTTAGTCAAATCCATATTACGGCTTGCAGATTCCAATTCCATTTTAGCTTTTTCGAGTTGTTCTTTAATTTGTTGTGTCCCCTGAAGAGAAGCTTTTTCAGCTTTCCAGATTTCTTCCAGATCTGCGTATTCTTTTTCTAATTTTTTGATTTCATTTTCTAAAATATCCAATCGTTTTTTCGATGCAGGATCAGTTTCTTTTTTAAGCGCTTCACGTTCTATTTTAAACTGAATTAATCTGCGTTCCAATTTATCCATCACTTCGGGTTTTGAATCTATCTCCATACGGATACGACTTCCCGCTTCGTCGATGAGATCAATTGCTTTGTCTGGCAGATTTCTATCTGTAATATATCTATAAGATAACACCGCAGCGGCAACAATAGCAGGATCTGTAATTTGTACACCGTGATGAATTTCATAGCGTTCTTTTAATCCACGCAAAATAGCAATCGTTCCTTCTACAGATGGCTCGTCGACCAGGACTTTTTGAAATCTCCGCTCTAATGCAGCATCTTTTTCAATATATTGACGATACTCATCCAATGTCGTGGCACCAATACAATGTAATTCACCACGGGCCAAAGCAGGTTTTAACATATTACCTGCATCCATGGCACCTTCGGCTTTGCCTGCACCAACCATGGTATGGATTTCGTCTATAAATAATATAATCTGACCTTTTTGTCTGGAGACTTCTTTCAACACAGCTTTCAGTCTTTCTTCAAATTCACCCCGGTATTTTGCACCTGCTATTAAAGCACCCATATCCAGGAGCAATAATTTTTTCTGACGCAATCCTTCAGGCACTTCATTGTTCACAATACGCTGAGCCAGCCCTTCGACAATAGCTGTTTTACCGACACCCGGTTCGCCAATCAAAACAGGATTATTTTTAGTTCGTCTTTGTAAGACCTGAATGACCCGGCGAATTTCGTCATCCCGGCCTATAACAGGGTCTAATTTATGTTCGCGTGCACGTAAAGTCAGATCAATCGCATATTTTGCCAATGCACCACGTTGTTCTTCTGCCGCCTGGTCACCAATATTTTCTCCGCCGCGCATTTCTGTTATGGCTTTTTCTAATAATATTTTATTTATCCCTGATTTTTTAAAAATATTGCCTAAAGCACCTCTATCATCACAAGCGGCCAATAGAAATAATTCGCTGGAGATAAATTGATCTTTTCTATCCTGGGCTGATTTATCCGTCAGATTTAATATACGGTTGAGATCATTAGAGACATGCACTTCGCCTTCAGAAGCGCCTTTGACTGCCGGCAACTCTGATAGAATTTCCTCTAATCTTGCTCTTAGATTAGACAGATTTATATTGAGCTTGGCTAATAATGCCCGTGCTGTGCCGTCTTCCTGATCCAAGAGAGAGAGCACAACATGGACAGGTTCGATAAAAGGATTATCACGTCCAACAGCCAAAGATTGGGCATCTGATAAAGCCTGTTGAAATTTAGTGGTCAATTTATCCTGGCGCATAGTCAATTTATCCTCATATCGAAACACTTTAACTTTAATATAATATTGGGGTTAAAAAATCATAAATCAACCCCAACTCCGCCGTCATTGCGACACCGACTCCGAGCGAAGCAAGGGGGAGGTGGAAGCAATCCAGTGTAGTGCCACAACATTATGTTGATGCTGGTTTGCTTCGCAACGCAAAAAGACGCGTTGCTCGCAATGACGCCAGCATGCTAAAATAATACTTATAATACTTGATAAGCAAAAGGAGATTTTTAATGACAGCGCAAGCCGCAACTCAAGAGGTATATCCTATGCCTTCTGCCCATTTTGATACTTTGGCTTACTGCAAAAAGCTTAAAGCCGCTGGCGTTACTGAAGCGCAGGCTGAAGTACATGCGGAAGCGCTTGCTGAAACTATCGATGAAAAGCTTGCCACAAAAAGGGATCTCAAGGAACTTGAAAAAGAACTCCGTCGGGAGATTCAGGAAATGGGCTATAAACTGGCTGTCCGTGTGGGTAGCATGATGGTGGTGTTGGCAACAATTCTGACGATATTAAATCAAAGTATTATAACTGCTGAATTTTTTCAAGCATTGCCGTGGTAGAGTGCCCATCGACAAATAGCAGAATTTTGACCTGTCCACCATTGGCAATCACAGCTTTCCCGCCTGCAACGGCTTCAGCCTGATAATCACCGCCTTTAACCAGAATATCTGGCAATAACTTGCTGATGATTCTTTCTGGCGTATCTTCACTAAAAGGCACAACCCAATCGACTGCCAATAAACCGGCAAGCACTGCCATACGATGTTGTAATGAGTTAATGGGCCGGCCTGGGTCCTTGAGACGCCTGACAGAATCATCATCATTCACAGCAACGATGAGATGATCACCTGATTTTTTAGCCTCTTCCAGATAGGCAATATGTCCGGGATGTAATATATCAAAACAGCCATTGGTCATGACGACAGTTTCACCATGCGCATGGGCATCTTCAATGATTTGAAGCAATTCATTTTCAGTCAACACACCGCGTCGCAAGTTATGTTCCTGTTGAAGTTCGCGCCGCAATTCATGAAGGCTTACCGTAGCAGCACCTAATTTTGTCACGACAATACCCGCTGCGAGATTGGCTAATACAACCGATTGATGCAGAGACATGCCAGCAGCCACACTGGCAGCTAAAACGCCTATGACAGTATCACCAGCGCCGGTGACATCAAAAATTTCCTGTTTTTGTGCGGGCAGATGCAATGGCGGATAATGAGGAGAAATCAAAGACATGCCTTCTTCACCGCGTGTGACTAATAACGCTTTTAGATTCAAATCCTGGATTAATTTTAAGGCTTTTTGAACAATTTCATTTTCATCTTTGCATTTGCCGGCGATTAATTCAAATTCTTTTCGATTGGGTGTTAATAAATCTGCGCCGTGATAACGTGAATAATCATCGCCTTTGGGATCTATAAAGATGGGAATATTTTTTTCCCGCGCCAGCTGAATTAAAATGGGTGCGCATTTTAATACGCCTTTGTTATAATCTGATAAAATAATAATATTAATTTTGTCTTCAACATCTGATATGATATTTTTATACATCTGAATAAATTTTTCAGCGTCTACATCTTCGAAGCCCTGCTCAAAATCCAATCGGATCAATTGCTGATGTTGGCTTAATATGCGCAATTTGGTAATCGTTTGTTTATGGTTAATTCTATAGAAATCCGTCTGAATGGATTTTTCAGTCAATTGGCTTTCCAACTGATCTGCTAAAGCATCATCGCCTGTCATGCTAAGCAAGCACACATCTGCATCCAACGAACGGATATTTAAAGCGACATTGGCCGCGGCACCTGGCGCATCGTGCATTTTTTCGACTTTTACGATGGGCACGGGTGCCTCAGGCGAAATTCGCTGTGTTGTGCCATCCCAGTAGCGGTCGAGCATCACATCGCCAACCACTAAAACTTTAGCTTTTTCGTAAGGGGGTAAATTCATACGTTTTTTCTATAAATCATGATGATAAATCAATGCAAAAATTTTATCAGAGAAAATACGAATGCTGCCTGACCTATTGTCAATCCAACCATCCACTTAGGAACGTGTTCCAAATAACTTCCCAAACTTCCTACAACCAACCTCGGCGTCATTGCGAGCCTTCACACAGTGAAGGCGAAGCAATCCAGAGCAAGATTGAATTGAAATGTTACCTCAATTATCAATAAAATCCTGGATTGCTTCGGGCTTCGCCCTCGCAATGACGCCGAGGTTTGGGAAGTTATTTTGCTCACATTCCTTAATGATATCTGCTTCGTAGAGACGCATTTTGCGTCTCTTGATGTCTTGCGTCTCCGGCTTAAATTTGCATCTCTATTTTACTAACTCCTTAACCTGTTTGGAAGATGATGAACAGCCGCTTCCTGCTGAAGCATGGTTCCCTTACCCGATCTTTGATCTTCTTTATCATGCGTATAACCCACCTGAACGCCGGGGTGTTTTGCACGATATTTTTCTGCAAGGTCCTTTGCCTTATTTTGATCTTCATGATAAAAAATGATTTTATATTTTGTCTCATCCACTTTATCAAACACATCAACCAGACTGTTACCTGTTTTATCATATGGCGACGAATAAGTCTCAGTCGTTTTTTCTCCATCTGATTGAATATTATACTCAAGCAGGCGGCCATTTTTCTCTACCGTGTAGTTTTCTCTACCCAGATCAAAATCAGGTTCGCGAATGACTTTCCAGCCATTGGATTTCAGATCGATTTTTACATCAGCAGGTATGGTTGATTTAACCGTTTCACTAATTCTGGAAACTGAAGCATGGTAATGCTCTTTATGTGCTTTGAAGAATGATTCCAAAGCAGGAGACAGCGTATCACCCAATTCCAAATAACTATAGGATGTATTTAAATCCACTACAGGAATTTTCACTTTATAAGTACTACTATCAAGAGATTCTACTTGTTCACCATACGTTATCTTGAGAATATATTCATTGCCAATTTTTTCATACCATCCTCTTCCCAGGATAATTTTTTTATTTTCTTCATCATCATCATCTTCCGGCTCAAAAAGCACATTACCATTACTGCAAAGATAGAGTGCGCCAGATTGGTTACGATGATTTGCTCTTAATTGATCACCCTGATCTCTTATGCCTTCTTTCTTTGTCTCTTCAGCTTCTCGTGCAACAGCCAACTTATCCAGACCCGTATTCAGTTGTGCAAGCTGTGCAGTATCCGGTACTCCAGATGCATTATTATACAAATCGTACAGAGAATTGATCGCATCATATTCTTTTTGTAATTTCTTATACTCTTCCTGGAGTTGTATAAATGTTTCCGGCAATGCTTTCGCATTAGCATACTGATTTCTGTGATAGATCATAAATCGACGATTAATTATAAGCTGTCTATTTAAAATTTCCTGCGCCCTTTCAATTGCTTTATTTATTTTCATTAACAACGTTTTTTCTGATTCCAGGACTTCTATGTCATCACTATCTTCATCGCCGCTAATATCAGAATCATGTGTTTCTGACTCAATTCGCGATTCTATTCTACTCAAAACACTATTGATCTTATTATATTCCTGAACCCATTTATTTCCTTTTACTGATATTTCAGTATCATTCAACTTTTTAAGCCGTAATATTTCTCCACGCGCCTGATAAAAAGACGTCATCTTTGGAGTGTCACCTGAAATATTATAAGAATCTTTATTCCCAGGAAGAAACTTATTTGTAGACACTTCATTATCCAACTCGAGATATTCATCCTGATGTGCATCAAGTGAATATTCAGGATTTACAGGGAAATCTCCATTGTAGCTTAAATTATTATAGGTAACTGCTAAATCAAGATAAGCTTTTCCTTCTTCAGAGACGTGGCCGCGAATGACATCATCCACATTACCCACACGCAGCGGATTTACAGCAAGCACGGAATCATTGGAAACAAAAACAATTGCGCCATCGCGATAAATACGGGTTTTGCCTGTCGTGACATTCTTGAGATCCCGTTCAAGTCTTACGGACGCCGATTCCGTAACAGGCATACTCAATGTTTGTTGGACTTTTTGTCTGGCATCTTCGGCTATTTTTAACTGCGCAATTTTTTCATTCGCTGCTTTGGCTAATTGACTACGGCGAGGATCTCCTATTGACATATCTCGCACTTGCTGTATAGCCGCTTGTGCCTGATTTAAAATACTTTCTTCTACTAATTGGACATCATTGATTATAGTGTTTTTTACTTGATTCAAGTTGCCTCTTAGATTTTCTACTGCTTCTCTTGAATATCCATATTTATCTGACGCAGGAATAACACTCAGTGCTTCAGTAACTTCTTTAGCAGCAAAGGTTACACGTAAATTAAAGTTATTTGTCGCTTGAGTGAGTTGCTCTTGTGTTCCTGAACTATATTGTATATTTTGTACAATAGTCTTATACGCATCACCCAGTCTCCCGCCAGCCTGTTGATACAAAATTTCAGCTTTCTGATAATCTAAAAACAACTTAACCTTCGCAGTGTCAGCGGTCAGCTTAAAATCCTGATCATCCTTACCCTTAAATTGATACTTCTCAGATTCGCCAACGGGAACATTGATAAAATTTCCTGCACTCACATCAAAAGATTCAAGCAGCACAGGATTTGACAGATATTGGATTTTTACATCAAGGCCGGTTGTAGCTGCCAGACCAAACGAAGATTCGCTTACATTTTCTCGCGTACCCACCAATAATGCTTTTATGGGAGCACCTCGAAGCTGTACTGTAGGAATAAAAACAACCGAATCATCAGGGTAGAGACGTAGTTGGCCGGTTGTTGCGTTTTCTTTGATTGCATTGATTTGAGAGATTCGCGAATCTACAATAGTTTTAGAAGTATTTGTTTCGCGTAAGAATTCATTATACTGATCACGCAGGTTATTTTCGTCACCTTTCAGCGTTTTTAGAATAGCACCATATAACATTTCCTGCTGTTCTAATTTTGCTTTTGCAATATATCCTGCTTTATTCGCTTTATTTGCTTCGTTGATAACCGTCAATGGCGGATTATCTATATCTGGATTTTGTACAACTTCTAACACTTGTCCCAATTCTTGCATTTTACCATCTGAAATGTTGACAGCATCATTTGCCAGATTGAGCGCTAAATTATACACTCCAAGCAGAGTATTACCTGCGCTTTCTTTCGCATCAATCGCTATTTGATAATCTCCCGCTTCATCTGCAGCTTGAATCGCGGCATGCGCAGCTTCTGCGGTTTTTTCCACAAGAACTGCAAATTGTCTTGTCAGTTCTGTGATATCAGTTTGGTCAGGGTTATTTTGTATATCTAACAACACCAGCTTTTCTTGTATCTCCACTGCTTTTGCATTGGCTTGTTCTGCCAGTTCAGCGGCTTTTGTTGCATTTTCATGCGCAGCTTGAAGCAAAATTCCATTTTGCTTTATTGCTGTTACTTGCTTTTGTGTAATAATAGTCTCATCGACTACCTTGTTCCTATTCAAGTACGCAGCATTGGTAGTAATATATTTTTGATCAGATTCACCCACTAGTGAATTAATTTTATCTTTTTGCGTTGAATTCAACCTTTGAGGTCGAACAAGATTTTTGTGGCCTAACTTAAGCCATTCTTCATACTCTGCTGCTTTATCGACTCTATGTGAAAGTATTTCTTCATCCAACGCTGTAATAGCTTTAGAATTATTTCCAGCAACTTCTTTCGCTTCTCCCAGTTGTGCAATTACATTATCCTCTAATTGCACCACTTTATTTTTTAAATTTAGCAACGTGCTTTCTTCAGTGCGTACTTTACCTGAAGCTTCATCTGCAACCTGCCGCACATTATTTACTATGAGTATTTTTTTATTTATCTGATCTTTAAGTTGATCTACTTTTTGACCAAAATTTTCATACTTTTGTTTTACTTTCTCTAATTTTTTTTGTTTAGCCTCTACCTCATCTATTTGTCGTTGGAGATAGTCTAATTTTTGTTTTATATCATTGGCGCCTGCATTATTGAAGCCATCATATGCAGTTTTCAAGTCAGTTTGCAGTTCAACTAGTTCATTATTAATTTGGATGTACTCATCCATCGCAGATTCATAATTTTTCATTTCGTTATTGTAATCTTTAGCAAGGCCTGATAACTCACCACCTTCTTGTTTTTTAAGCTCTTTATAGGCGTTCCGAAAATCTACTCTTGCTTTTTGATAAATTTTATCTTGTGCTTCCACCTCTGCTTTAGCAATTTTCAAATTATTTTCTACTTCTGGCACACCTGCCTGCATTTTTGCCAACTCTTTCGACCGGCGCGCAAATCCTTCAGCAAAATCAAAAGATTTATGATAGTTATCCCCCTCAGCTTTTATTCTGAAGGTAAAATTCTCCCCCTCCATTTCGTTCTTGCCTTGAATATGGGGAATTTCGATAAAAGAAACAGGATTTCCCTTTGCATCAAGCTTATAGTCAATTTTTTCATAGATATTATCTCCATACTCAACTTTCACATCCAGATCAGCAATAGTTGAAATGGCAAACATATCCTTGTCAACACTGACGGCTTTTCCAATATAAAACCCTTGTTTGTCATCATTATTTTTGCCCTCAATTTGATGAGGAACAATTTCAACAGCGCCGTTGAGATAGAAACGTAATTCGCCAAATGCCGCTTTTTGGGCATCTTCAGTAATCCCAGCTGCTATATTTAAAGCAAATTCAAGGGTCGTGATGTCGGTTTCTGATTCACTGACATTTTCATCAATTTCGCCACTGTGATCGACACTAATACTGTCTTCTAAATCAAGTGCCTCAATAATAAGCATTAGAATATTTTGAACTTTTTCTATCGTTTGACCTGCAATTTGAGCCTGTTTGAATTTTTCTGTTGCCAAATCCAGCTGATCACTTGCTACATTTGCCGCTTCTCCCGCTTCTGCAAAACGTAATTCTTTTATAAAATTTACTGCCTTCTCACTGTTAGTGCTTATATTCTGGCATGCTGCAATTTCATCTTTTTTAGCGTTGTTCCCGATAGATTCTACTGAAGCTTTCAAGCTTTCTACCGCACTGTTTCTAAGATTTTTGACTTGCCTTACCGCTGTATTCATTCCATCTGTTGGCAGTTCTAGTATATCTGCATCTGCCTTCTTTAATGCCTTAATAGCCTCATCTGCTGATGATGCGAATTCTTTTGTCAGTTTAGTAATTTCAGCTTGATTGGCATCCTGTTTATCTGCCAATTGAAGTTTAGTTCGCTTTTTTTCAACTGCTTCAGTTTTTTCTTTTGCCTTCAATGCACTCTGATGTGCTGCAATAACCTGCTTGCTATTTGCCTGAATGTCTTTGACTTCCTTATCGCCTATTAATGTTTCTACTGGCCGTATTTCTTCAAATTTAACAAGTTCTTCACTTGGTTCATCCAGCAGGTTTTCTAAAATTTCTTTTTCCGGAAGCAATAACCCTTTTTGATTTTCATTCAATCTTTCACGTATTTTTGTTTTCTCTTCCAACTCTTTCGCTTTACTTTCTGTGACTTTTGCTGATGCCTTATAGAAATTAATTGTTCCCTCTAATTCCCGCTTTGCATAAGAATCTTCCATGGTATTTGATACATTCTTATATTGTTGTGCGAGAGTCTTTTCGGCTGTTGCCTGTTTATCTTTTAATATTTTGAGATTTTTTTCTGCCTGTATGACTTTGGATGATTTATCATCCATATTTGTATTTTCAGTGTCTCGTAAAGTCTTAATTTTTATATCTTGCTTATTGACTTCACTTTTGCATGACTTTCTTTTTTGTTGAATATCGGCATGATCTTCTTCCAACTCTCCGACTTCCACTTCACTATTCTTGTATTTGTCCATTTTATCCTGCAATAACTCTAATGTATCAGGCAATTCATTTACTAATTTGTGTTGAATTGCTTCATAAGCATTATTTAAAGTTCGGTAATTTTGTCTTTTCCGAGCATTCGGTTCTACGAGATTTTGATTCGATTCTTTGATCTGTGTTTCCAATCCCTCAAGTTTTTCTTTCAGCTTTTGTAGTTTTGTTTCCTCTGGTTTTAATTTTCTACGCGCTTCCCGACATTCGTCGCTTAATTTTTTGTATGCAGATTCTTGTGTTTTTACTTCCTGTTTCGCAGCAACTAATGCTTTTTTTGCTTCTTTCACGCCTTCATCTGTATCTGCCACAGATTGTATATTTTCTGCTGTAGCCTGTTTTATTTTTGTCTTTGGCAGAGATTCTTTAAATTTTTGTTCATTATCTAGAACTTCCTGTATTAATTTTGATAATTTTTCAGTTTCATCATAAATAGATGAGGATCCAACCCAATCAAAATCATCGAGCTTTGTTTTTTCACTTATTTCTTGAAGTTTTTTGCCAGTTTCTATTTTGTAAACATTGCGAACTTCATTCTTTTCAGCATCTAAAACCTGCACATAAAGCTGATTGTTATCTTGATCTCTGTACACCGTAGCGTAGTGCATATTTTTCCCCCACTTTAAGAAAGTTCATACCCTATTTTATACCAGAATTACCCTCAGGAAACCTTAAGGAAACCTTAATTCCTGATAATTTTTTTCATTTGTTCTCCGCACACGACAAAATTTCGATAATCGTGTTATTTCTTCGATTAAATGTAGGGTGGATTAGGCGCGCCAGCGCCGTAATCCACCAAATAGCGCAATTTTCTGGTGGATTACGCGCCTCACGGCGCTAATCCACCCTACATTTAATTTTTTTCATTTGTTTTACTGGCATATATTTTAAATATAGCCCATATCACGCCCATCCGGTGATTCGGGTGAGCACCATTGCCTGATGGGTATAAACCGCATACTACTTATTAAAATATCATCCCAACTAAACGCTTTTTCTGCCTGTTAAATAACCCAAAAAAGCAGAAATGATTGAAGAGGTGATCGCCATACTCCATTTATCACCTGGATTGTCAATCGTTTTCCACCCAAAATAGGCAAAAACACAAAGAATCATACACAAACCCACGAGAAATAAAATCTTCTCTTTAAACCGCCTCAACTTCGCATCTTCTGTATTTTCCGGGACTGTTTTCCTGATATGAAGTTCAGTATCTTTGTTATTAAAAACATTGTTTAAATCAATGCTCATAAGCCAACAATCTCGTTAACCAGTTCTTTATTTTCATTCAAAATCGCAAGCTTTTTCCCAGATTTTTTAGCATCCATAGCAACCTTAATTAACGCAATTGCTTTACGAAGGATATCGCTTTTTGATGCATGCGCCTCCTCAGACATTTGCTCTAATTCTTCATTGAGTTCCGGAGAAATGTGCAGCGACATTTTAATCATCTTCCCAATCATTTGAATTACCCTTTCTATGATGTAATGCGATAAAATTAAGCAATATTTACTTAAAAATTACTTACAAATTAAGTATAGCATATTTTGAAGGCGGCACAAATCAGTATGGCAAATACAAAAACTTCATCGCAGCGACAAACAACGCCAGCTGCGCGGCTGACACACCCAGCACTACGCTACCGTCATTGCGAGAGCGAAGCTCGAAGCAATCCAGGGTTTTGTTGATGATCGAAGTAACATTTCAATTCTATCATGTTCTGGATTGCTTCGCCTTCACTGCATGAAGGCTCGCAATGACGCCGGGGTGGTGGGATTTTGTTTGATTTATCTCACAAAATTCAAATGTCAACAGCCCCTTAAGATATATTTCAATTATAACTCGTTCTATATTTTTGATCAATTTTCAACACCTGCGCTTTTAGCAAACTTAAATCATTATTATTCGTTACAATTTCATCCGCACCTTTTAGGCGCGCTTCACGGCCATGTTGGGATTTTAAAATATTTTTCGCTTGCAATTCAGTCATATCATCTCTTTGCATCAGACGGGAAATTTGTAATTTTTCTTCAGCATCTATTACAATGATTTTATCAAATCTCATATCATCAGGCTTTTTTGCTTCAAAATATAAGGGAATCATGCAAATAATATAGGGTATTGAATGTGTTGTTTGTTTAGTAATTCTCTCTTGAATTCTCTCCCGGATAATTTTATACACTTCAGGATGTAAAAGATTTTCAAGCCACGCACGATCTTTGGGGAAATTAAAAATTCTTTCTCTCAGCTTTGATCTGTTAAGATGATTTTTATTATCTTCAACTATAAGATAATCTTTTCCAAAATAATCAATAACTTTATCTAAAAATACACTACCCGGCTGAACCAGTTCCCGGCTGATCTGATCCGCATCAATAATGGGAATACCCAAATCTGAAAAAAGATGGGCAACAGTCGATTTGCCCGACGCAATGCCACCAGTCAGAACGATAGCCAATGGATGAGGTCTGGGCATAAATACGCATTCCCTACAAAAAAACAGCGCAATATATAGCACAAAAACATAGTTTTTGCTAACATAAAAACATAGCGATTTATGAACTCAATTTTATGACACAACAGACACGACAACATTTTCTCGCATCAACGCTCAATCAAGCGCATATTGCCGCAAAACAGGGATTTTTACACTCTTCTCAGCTAAAACGTAAAGAAAGAGAAGCATTAATCCAGTCAGGATGGCTGCAGAAAATCATCAAGGGCTGGTATCTTCTTTCACAACCTTCAGCAGAAAAAGGCCAAAGTACCGCATGGTATGCAACATATTGGAACTTTGTCCGGTTCTATTTAAATAAACGGTTCGGGCAGGATTATTGTCTGTCAGCCAGTGATTCATTGGATTTACTTCTCGGCAATACGATTATACCACGCCAACTGCTTGTCATGACAAAAAAAGGCGGTTCTTTTATGCTAAAGCTGCCTCATCAGACTTCTATATTGATTTACGAAGAAAAAAATAGTTTTCCTGAAAAATTAGATACTTTCCAGAATATACAAGTGATGACTTTATCTGTTGCATTATGTCGTGTGCCGGAAAAATATTTTCAGCAACAACCCCAACAGGCAGAATTAGCTTTAAAGTATGTTTCGACAGAAGACCTTGCTTATACTCTACTGGGCGGAAAATATCTTAAAGCGGCTGAAAGAATTATTGGCGCTTATCAATTTTTGGGCCTTCACGACATTGCTGAACGTCTGAAGAAAGATATGAACAGCGCCGGATATCAGATACAAGCTGTTTTGAATCCATTTAAAATAGATACGCCGCTGCTGGCAAGCACGCGTATTCAATCTCCTTATGCTGCACGCATCTTACTTTTATGGCAGGATATGCGTAAAACAGTATTGACTGCTTTTCCTGCTTCTCCTGGATTACCCAAAAATACCAGCGCTTATTTTGAGACACTGGATCACCTGTATGTGCAAGATGCTTATCACTCTTTATCTATTGAGGGCTATCAGGTCACAGAATCTCTGATACAAAAAATTGCTGAAGGCAAATGGCAGCCTGAACATCTTCAGAGTGATCGCGAACACTTAAACGCCCTTGCAGCCAGGGGATATTATGAAGCTTTTCTTGAAGTTAAAAAAAGTATACAAAAAATATTTGATGGAAATATTCCAGGGGAAATCATTAAAAAAGAATTACATGACTGGTATCGTGCGTTGTTTTCTTCTTCAATAAAAGCGGGAATCATTGAACCGCAGCATTTGGCAGGGTATAGACAGCAAGCTGTTTTCATTTGCGGTTCTTCTCATGTTCCATTACCAAAAGATGCGGTAATTGATGCCATGGAAAGTTTTTTTGACTGTTTAATCCATGAAAAAGAAGCTGCAGTGCGAGCTGTTCTGGGACATTTTCTGTTTGTTTTTATTCATCCCTATATGGACGGTAACGGACGTACCGGCAGATTTCTCATGAATGCCATGCTGGCATCCGGCGGCTACCCATGGCTTATCATTCCTGTTGAACAACGCAGCATCTATATGAGCACGCTTGAAAAAGCTTCTGTTGAAAAAGACATCATGCCTTTTGTACAGTTTTTGAATAGCTTATTGAATTCATAATATCTCTCTCAACAATTCCCACATTTTATCAATAGGAATAATGTCAATATCGCCTTCATGTTCCTGTGTGTTTCCGCCATAAATCAGATAACATTTTGCTATTGGGTAATCTTTCATAAATGCTTTCAGTCCACTGAAATCAGAATGACTGATGTTGGATTTTCGTTTAACTTCAAAAGCCAATAAACCTTTTTTTCCATAGAGCACACAGTCAACTTCGACCTGGTTACTGGTTCGCCAATAATAAATTTTATATCCCAAACGAAAATAGTCATTATATGCGCGTAAATGTTGTAAAAATAATGTCTCAAGCCCGGGACCTTCCGCTTCTTCAGGAGAATCCAGCACGCCCATAGGACGAAGCGTTTTGAAAACACCTGTATCAAAATAATAGAACTTAGGACTTTGAATCAATCTTCTTTTGGCGCGTTTGGTAAAAGGATATAAGCGAAAGCTGATCAGCAAATCTTCCAGGATATCAAAATAATTACTGACTGTTTTTCGCTCTATCGAAGCTTCGCGCGCAATTTCAGCATAATTGATGACAGACCCCTGTGAAAAGCTTGCTGTCTCCAGAAATCTTGCAAATTCTCCTATGCTTCGCGCAAGCCCTTCCTGTAAAACTTCTTCTCTCAGATAAGTTGTGATATAGCTTTCGAGATAATGATGGGGGTCAGATGCTGTCACAGCCTTGGGTAATAATCCATGCTCCAATGCTTTGCTCAAAGAAAAATCTTTTCCTATTTCAGCGAAAGTGAGTGGATGCATGGTATAGCGCAATGCTCTGCCCGCCAAAAGATTGACGCCTTTTCTTTTTAAGCTTCTGGCGCTCGAACCCGTCAGTATAAATTTATAATGATAAGTTTCTATCAGCCGATGAACTTCGTTAAGCAATTCAGGAATTTTCTGGACTTCGTCAATGACAATCCAATTTTTAAAGCCCCGGGGAATCATTTTTTCAAGACGGCTGGGATTAGCCAGGAGATCAATATATGTTTCAGTGTATAACAAATCCAGATAAAGAATATTCTGGAGATGTGTTTTTATCCAGCGGGTCTTTCCTGTGCCGCGGGGACCAAATAAAAATACGCTTTCATGTGCGTGAGGGTAAAGCTTAAGCAATCTGGAATACATTTTCCCAATATCCATTGTAATATGGCAAAATTATTGCCAGATTGCATATTATCTTAAAACACTCCCTTTGAAAAGGCGTTGTTGCATAAATGGTTTGAGGACGTGTTTCCCCTCTCCCGCAAGCGGGAGAGAGCCTGCCCCGCACTTGTTGCGGGGGTGCCCGAAGGGCGGGTGAGGGATTACCTATTCACCACTGCCGCCACCCCTTTGCCCATTTCCGCAGGAGACCGGACAATGTGGACACCTGCTGCTTCAAGCGCTTTGAATTTTTCAGCTGCAGTGCCTTTGCCGCCGGAAATAATCGCACCCGCATGTCCCATACGTTTGCCCGGAGGTGCAGTCACGCCCGCAATGTAACCTACAACAGGCTTCGACACATAATGCTTGATAAATTCTGCCGCTTCTTCTTCCGCAGTGCCGCCAATTTCACCGACCATGATAATAATCTTGGTTTGAGGATCTTTTTCAAACAAAGAAAGCGCATCAATATGGCTGGTTCCGGGAATAGGATCGCCGCCGATGCCGATACAGGTGCTTTGGCCAAATCCTAAATCTGTCGTTTGTTTGACAGCTTCATACGTCAGTGTACCTGAACGGGAAACAATGCCCACAAAACCCGGTTGGTGAATATGGCCCGGCATAATGCCAATTTTACACTCGCCAGGAGTAATAATACCCGGACAGTTAGGGCCAATAAGACGGATATGCGGATGATTTTTCAAATAGACTTTGACATCAAGCATGTCCAAAGCAGGAATGCCTTCTGTAATGCAGACGATAAGCTTGATACCTGCATCTGCTGCTTCAATGATAGAGTCTTTCGCAAACGGCGCTGGAACGTAAATCACACTGGCATCAGCGTATGTGTCCCGTACCGCTTCCCGAACAGTATTAAAAACAGGTAGATTCAGATGTTTCTGGCCGCCTTTGCCGGGTGTGACACCGCCGACCATTTTTGTGCCGTACGCGATCGCCTGTTCTGAGTGAAATGTCCCCTGATTACCTGTAAATCCCTGGCATATCACGCGGGTATCTTTATTGACTAATACGCTCATTATTTGTCTCCTGTTTTAACTGCTTCAACTATTTTTTGAGCAGCGTCGGTAAAACTTTCAGCGGGAATAATATTTAAACCGCTTTCATGTAATTTTTTAGCACCCAGATCAGCATTATTGCCTTCCAACCTAACGACAACGGGAATATTAATACCCACTTCAGCCACTGCGCCCATGATGCCATCGGCGATGAGATCACAACGAACAATGCCGCCAAAGATATTCACCAGAATACCTCTCACATTCTGATCAGATAAGATAATTTTAAACGCTTCTGTGACACGCTCTTTTGTCGCACCGCCGCCAACATCCAGGAAATTTGCAGGTTGTCCGCCAGAAAGTTTGACCAGATCCATCGTTGCCATCGCTAATCCTGCGCCATTGACCATACAGCCAATATTGCCGTCGAGTGCAACATAATTTAACTCCCAGTCACGTGCGCGGTTTTCACGCTCGTCTTCCTGAGACGCATCACGCATTTCACGTAATTTCGGTTGCCGGTACAACGCATTGTCATCGATGTTAATTTTGCCATCAAGACATAATAGATTACCCTCTTCGGTAATGACTAATGGATTAATTTCCAATAAGCTGAAATCATAATCGACAAATAAATCCCCCAAACTGACCAATAATTTTGTAAACTGCTTAATCTGATTTAAATCCAAACCTAAAGCAAAGCCTAACTCGCGTGCCTGATAGGGCATGATGCCAAGCAATGGATCCATCACCGCTTTGAGAATTTTTTCAGGATGTTCTTCAGCGATTTTTTCAATTTCCACGCCGCCTTCAGTGGATGCCATGATGATGACGCGCTGTTTGGAACGGTCAAGCACCGCACCCAGATACAGTTCCCTGGCGATATTACAAGGCTGTTCAATCAATATTTTATCAACAGGCTGACCATGCGCGTCTGTTTGATAAGTGACCAGATGCGTGCCCAATAAAGACTGAACTGCAGCAGATAATTCTTCTTTCGTCGAAACAATTTTGACACCACCCGCTTTTCCGCGGCCGCCTGCATGCACCTGTGCTTTCACCACCCAGCGGTCGCCGCCGATTTTATTGATAACACCTAAGGCTTGTTCGACATTCCATGCCGCTTCACCATGCGGAACAGGCAGGCCATATTCAGACAATAATTGTTTCGCTTGGTATTCGTGTAAATTCATTTTTTCTCCCATTCATCATATACACAGACTCAGACACGGTAATTAAAAAACAAACTATAATATACCATGAGAGCGGGATTGGGAAATGAAATAATCTGACTATAATGACATCAATTCCGTTTTAGTCTTGACTTTTACGGAATTGATGTCATTATAGTCAGATGAAAAGATATCTACAAACCTACATTGAAAACGATCTCCCGAATAAGATTGTCTTACTCACAGGCCCGCGCCAATGTGGAAAAACGACGCTTGCCAAACAATGCCGGCACTCATTCGATTATTTCAATTACGATTCTGCGGCAAGCCGGCTTTCTTTAAAAGAGAAAAGCTGGGATAGACAAAAACAACTGCTCATCTTTGATGAACTTCATAAAATGCAGGGGTGGAAACGGTGGCTAAAAGGAATTTATGATACTGAAGGAATCCCGCCTGAAATCATAGTGACAGGCAGCGCACGTCTTGATATCCGTAAAAAATTAGGTGATTCCTTAGCTGGCCGTTATTTTCAGTTTCGTTTGCATCCTCTCGATTTGAAAGAAGCAGCAAAGTATTCCAGCGATGATCTGGAAACACTGTTTACTCAATTATGGCAATGCAGTGGTTTTCCTGAGCCATTTTTAAAAAACAATGTTACGTATTACAAACGTTGGCGGCATAGCCACTTAGATGTCATCCTGCGAGAAGATTTAATTGATCTTTATACGGGAAGAGAAATTAAGGCTATTGAAACACTCGTCTTATTGTTAAAAGATCGGATTGGTTCAACCGTTTCCTACGCCAATCTTGCTCGTGATTTAGAACGAGATCCCAATACTATTAAGCGATGGTTACAGTTACTTGAAAATCTTTATATTATTTTTAGAGTAAATCCTTATCATAAAAACATTGCACGTTCCTTACTAAAGGAGCCTAAATATTACTTTTATGATCATACCTACGCCGAAGAAGATAACGGGGCACGATTAGAAAATATCGTTGCCTGTGCGTTATTGAAAGAATTGCAATTTCTTGAAGATACGGAAGGGATCCAGGCTTCTTTACATTATTTACGTACAAAAGATGGTAAAGAAATTGATTTTTTAATATGCATTGAACACGAAGCCAGGCTCATGATTGAAGTTAAATGGTCTGATGATAATCCATCATTCGGCTTTAAATATTTTTCTGACTTTTTACCAAAAGCGAAAAAAATCCAATTAGTAAAAAATATAAACCGTGAAAAAACCTATCCTGATGCTTTGGAAATACGTTCACTTGTGTCTTGGTTAGTGAATTTAAATCTCCAATAATAATCTTGCCGGGTCTTCCAACAGTTCTTTAATCGTAACAAGAAATCGTACAGAATCCTTTCCGTCGATGATACGGTGATCGTACGAAAGCGCAAGATACATCATAGGACGAATGATAATTTGTCCATTTTCAACGACAGGACGTTCTTCAATTTTGTGCATGCCCAGAATAGCGCTTTGCGGCGGATTTAAAATTGGCGCAGCCAATAAAGATCCAAACACGCCGCCATTGGTAATCGTAAAAGTTCCACCCGTCATTTCTTCCAGAGTAATTTTATTGTCTCTTGCACGGCGCCCTACATCTGCAATTTTGCTTTCAATTTCTGCAAAACTCATCTTGTCTGCATCACGCAATACAGGCACAACCAGGCCGCGTTCTGTGGATACTGCCACACCAATATCATAATAATGATGATAAATAACATCATTTCCATCAATCGAGGCATTGACCAACGGAAAGCGTTTTAAGGCTTCTGTAGCCGCTTTGGTAAAGAAAGACATGAATCCCAATCTTGTCTGATATGTTTTTTCAAACTGTTCTTTATAGCGCGCACGCAGGTCCATGACAGCTTTGAGGTTCACTTCGTTGAATGTGGTGAGAATGGCAGCATTTTGTTGTGCATTTAATAAGCGCTCCGCAATTCTTTGTCTAAGACGAGACATGGGTACGCGTTCGTCTGTGCGATTTCCCTTTTCTGTAGAGACAAGGCATTGCCTTGTCTCTACGTTATCCTGGCGCACAATTTTACCTTCACCCATTGCCCGCCTGGCAGATGGGCCACGTAGAGACGCAATATTTTGCGTCTCTGTTTTTTGTGTTTCAGTCTTTTTTTCTGTTATTTCCGCTTTTTCTATTTTCTCTGGCTTTTCTATTTTTTCTTCTTTTTTTGATTCTAGAGAAACATTATCACTCTTTCCAGCAATTGCAACACCTGCGACAGCAAGACCTGCAACTGAAGTATTTGATATTATAACTCCTAATATCTGCTCAGAAACAACTTTTGTACCCACAGGAATATTAATTTCTTTTAAGATACCATCGACGGGCGACGGCACTTCCAATACCACTTTATCTGTCTCCAGATCAACCAGATTTTCATCACGGCGCACAGCATCACCCGCTTTTTTATGCCAGGTCAACACCGTCGCATCAGCAACAGATTCGGGTAAAGATGGTACTTTAATCTCTATAGTCATACTGCTTTCTTCCTCATCATGATAATGCCTCTGATACTAATTCCTGCTGCTCTTTAACATGCAATTTGCCTGATCCCACGGCAGGCGCGGCAGCGGCTTTTCGTCCGACATAGCGTAAGCTTTGTGAACCGTTCAAACTAGCTTCAATGTGAGATTTTACAAAAGACCATGCGCCCTGGTTTTGCGGCTCTTCCTGACACCAGACAATATCTTTGATTTTTTTATCATTTTTTAATATTTTTTCTATATGATTTAATGGAAATGGATAAATCTGCTCGATGCGTATTAAGCTTATATTTTGAATTTTCTGATTTCTTCGATACTCTAATAGATCATAATATATCTTACCGCTGCAAAAAATAATGCGTGATATATCATTATTTTTGATCACCTCAACTTCTGGTATAACAAGCTGGAATTCACCCTGACTTAATTCTTCCAGCGTCGATACAGCTAATTTATGGCGCAATATGCTCTTGGGTGTCATAATGATGAGAGGCTTTCGCACTTTTCGGAGCATCTGTCTTCTTAACAAATGAAAAATTTGTGCGGGAGTTGACGGCACACAAACCTGCATGTTGTCTTGTGCGCACAACTGTAGATATCTTTCTAATCTGGCAGAAGAGTGTTCAGGCCCCATGCCTTCGTAACCATGCGGTAAAAGCATGACCAATCCACACAATCTTTTCCATTTTTGTTCGCCGGAACTGATAAACTGATCGATGACAACTTGAGCGCTGTTGGCAAAATCTCCAAACTGTGCCTCCCAAATGGTTAGTGTATTTGGCATTGCAGCGGCGTAACCATATTCAAATGCCAATACAGCCGCTTCTGATAAGATAGAATCTATGACAGTGATGTTTGATTTTTCTGAGATGTGTTTTAACGGCGTGTAAGTATTGTCATTTTGATAATCATGCAAAACCGCGTGACGATGTGCAAAAGTGCCGCGTTCACAGTCCTGGCCTGAAATTCTCACATCAAAATTTTGATTTAATAATGCCGCATAGGCCAGATTTTCAGCAAACCCCCAATTCATGGGGATTTCGCCTTTTGCCATTTTGCGATTATCTGCAATGATTTTGGTTACCTGAGGTTGAAGCGTCATGCCGTCTGGCAGCGTATTTATCTGAACAGCCAATTTTTTGAGAAGAGATATTTCAACAGCCGTATTTGCCTTTTCATCCAGATCATGACCGATATAAGGCGTCCAGTCTGCCGCATAGGGATGGGAAACAACTTCTTTCACCAAAGGCGCCAGAGGGTTTTCTAATTTGTCCAAAGCATCTCTATAATTTGCCACTAACTTATCTGGATCTTCAGGGTTGATTATTCCTGTTTGGATTAAATAATCTGCATATATTTTTTTGACTGTCGGCAGATTGCGGATTTTCTGATACATCACAGGCTGTGTTGCTGACGGCTCATCCGCTTCGTTATGGCCATGACGTCTATAGCAGATCAAATCTATCACAATATCTTTTTTAAAAATATTTCTATAATCTACCGCTAATCTGGTGATAAACAAAACAGCTTCAGGATCATCGCCATTAACATGAAATATCGGCGCCTGAATCATTTTGGCAATATCAGTACAATAATAAGTTGAGCGTGAATCTTTAGGATCCGTTGTAAATCCAACCTGGTTATTAATAATGATATGTATACTGCCATCCGTGCCAGAACCGGAAGTTTGCGAGAGCGAAAACGTTTCCATGACAATGCCCTGCCCTGCAAAAGCGGCATCGCCATGAATCTGCACACCCAGGACTTCAGAGCGTAATCCGACACTGCGGCGCTGTTGTCTTGCATACACAGAGCCTGTAACAACAGGAGAAACAATTTCCAGATGAGAAGGATTAAAAGCCAAAGCAAGATGGACATCACCGCCTGGTGTCCGAACGTCAGAAGAAAACCCCATGTGATATTTGACATCACCAGAATAATTTTTATCATGATTTTTACCTTCGAATTCATCGAATAAATCCTTTGGCGATTTGCCCAGGATATTGATCAGGACATTGAGCCTTCCGCGATGCGCCATACCCATAACAACTTCTTTGATTTGATTTTTACCGCCATGTTGGATTAATTCATCTAATAATATGATTAAACTATCGCCGCCTTCGAGTGAAAATCGCTTTTGGCCGACATATTTTGCACCCAGATATTTTTCAAGTCCTTCTGCTGCTGTAAGACTGGCTAATATGCGTTTTTGTTTTTCCAGAGAAATCACTTCGCGATGCACAGGATTTTCAAGACGGTCTTCAATCCACCGGACTTCATCCTGATTGCTGATGTGCAGATATTCTAAACCTATGGACTGGCAATAAACCTGTTTTAATAATTCAAGCAATTTTTTAAGTTTAAGCGGCTTGCCATCACCAAAATGATCTGGCAGAAAATCTTTTTCCATATCCTGAGCATTAAAATGATAATATTGAGATTCTAACTCTGGCACTGAAGGCATTGGTGTGAGGCCCAGAGGATCAAGCCTGGCATGCAGATGCCCCAAATCTCTATAAGCATAGACCAGTTCTTTGACTAATGCCTGTTTGCACTCATGTTCAATATCTATATCTGTAGAGACAAGGCACTGCCTTGTCTCTACTAATGACTGAAAATATTGACGCCACTCCAAACTTACAGCATCAGGATCTTTTAAATAAATCTCATACAACTGATCAACATAGTCATTTTCAACATTCATTTCTTGAATTTTTTGCATAAAATCAAACCTGTTCTTTAATTAATTCAGCGCGAATTTTTCCAATCGCCTGAGTGGGATTCAATCCTTTCGGGCAAACCGTAACGCAGTTCATAATATTATGACAGCGATAGACACTGAAAGGATCATCAAGATTGCTGAGACGCTTTTTCTTCGCTGTATCGCGGCTGTCGATGATAAATCGAAAAGCAGCCAATAACCCGGCAGGGCCGATAAATCTATCCGGATTCCACCAGAAAGAAGGACAGGCTGTGGAACAACAGGCACATAGGATACACTCATAAAGACCATCAAGCTTTGCTCTGTCTTCCGGACTTTGTAAGCGTTCTTTTGCAGGTAGTGGCTCATCGTTAATTAAATATGGCTGGATTTCTTCATAGTTTTTATAAAATTGCGTCATGTCGACAATGACATCTCGAATAATCGGCAAGCCGGGCAGCGGCCTGATAATAACAGGCGATTTAAGAGAAGATAAAGCAGTAATGCAAGCCAGCCCATTGGTGCCATTGATATTCATACCGTCTGAACCACATACGCCTTCGCGGCAGGAGCGGCGAAAAGACAAAGTCTCATCCTGAACTTTGAGTTCAATCAGAGCATCCAACAACATCATATCCGTATGCTCCGGGAGTTCCAGCTGATAGTCTTTCATATACGGCTTTTCATCTTTTTCAGGATCAAAGCGGTAAATCGAAAATTCAATGACTTTGGTTGGTGTATTCATTGCTAACCTCGTACAGTTATCATCAGTGATTTTTACCTGATCTTTGACTGTCAGATGATGGTTTCGATCGATAAAGTATCGCAGACCCTCCTTTTGGAGGTCTTGAATCATCCAAAGTATCTTTAGGTCTATAGCCTAATTCAACAATATTTTCTTTTTTCACATCATGATGTTTTCTGTTTTCGTGAATCACTTTCAACCTCACTCTCTTCTGAAAACTCTATAAAGAAATATCTTAACACCCACGTTGTCATTCCGCGATTTATTCGCGGGATCCAGTAGAGACGCAAAATATTGCGTCTCTACAACCATTTCGGACAAGCCGCGGTATGACAGCTAATAAACCCTTTCTTTCGGCTCAAATGGCGGCACGGTCAACGGCTTCATGTTCACAGGACGGGAGATCACTTTTCCGTCCAGAAAGCATAATAAATGTTTTAACCAGTTGGCATCATCGCGTTTGGGATAATCTTCGCGGGAATGTGCACCGCGGCTTTCTTTACGCGTCAATGCGCCTACCGCGGTGACATAAGCCGCTGAAAGTAAATTTTCAAGTTCCAATGCTTCTATTCTGGTTGTATTAAACACCTGACTGTGATCTGTAATCGCTGCATATTGTATGCGTTCACGCAATGCTGTGAGTTTCTGTAAGCCTCCCTGCATGGATTTTTCCTCACGGAAAACACCGAAATCACTTTGCATAATATTTTGTAATTCTTTGCGAATGTCGTTAATGCTTTCGCCTTTTTGTGTATTATTCCAGCGGTGTAATCTGCTCAACGCTATTTCAATATCATCCTGGATATAATCATGATGGACTAACAATCCTGTTTTGAGATTTTCTTCAACATGGATGCCCGCTGCACGGCCAAATACGACCAAGTCCAATAAAGAATTTCCGCCTAATCTATTCGCACCATGTACAGAAACACACGCGCATTCGCCAACGGCGTATAAACCTGTAATAATTTTATCCTGGCCGTTTTCATCGACTGTCAAAGCCTGACCATGAACATTGGTGGGAATACCCCCCATCATATAATGACATGTCGGCACAACAGGAATAGGCATTGTGACAGGATCCGCATGGGCGAAAGTAATTGCCAACTCTCTGATGCCAGGCAGGCGCAAATTAATAACATCAGCACCCAGGTGATCTAATTTGAGTTTGACGCATTGCACACCACGGTGATCAAATCCGCGGCCTTCCCGAATTTCCAATGCCATCGCGCGCGATACCACATCGCGGGAAGCCAAATCTTTTGCATGCGGCGCATAGCGTTCCATGAAACGTTCGCCATTTTTGTTAATCAGATAACCGCCTTCGCCGCGAGAACCTTCTGTAACTAAAACACCTGCTGCGGCTATACCTGTCGGGTGAAACTGCCACATTTCGATATCCTGAACAGGAAATCCTGCTCTGAGAAACATGCCAACACCATCACCTGTATTGATTAAAGCATTGGTTGTTGATTCGTAGATGCGCCCCGCGCCGCCTGTCGCAAAGATCGCCGCTTTGGATTGAAAGAAAACAACCTCGCCTGTTTCAATAGACATTGCTGTGACACCCACAACAATATTATCTTTATTTTTGACGATATCCAACGCATACCATTCGTTAAAAAAATTCGCTTTGGCTTCGATATTTTTTTGATGAAGTGTATGTAACAAAGCATGGCCTGTTCTATCTGCTGCCGCACACGTTCGCGCAGCCTGTTCACCGCCGAAATTTTTGGATTGTCCGCCAAAAGGACGCTGATAGATTTTGCCATTATCCGTACGCGAAAATGGCAAGCCCATATGCTCGAGTTCATATACCACTTCAGGGCCCGTTTTGCACATATATTCAATGCTGTCCTGATCACCCAGATAATCAGAACCTTTGACTGTATCATACATGTGATATATCCATTGATCATCAGGATCGGCATTGCCTATTGCACAGGTAATGCCGCCTTGTGCCGATACCGTATGAGAACGCGTGGGAAAAACTTTTGAGATCAGCGCGACATTTTGGCCGGATTTTGCCAGCTGTAACGCCGCACGCATGCCCGCACCGCCGGCACCCACAATAATTGCGTCAAAAACATATCTTGCTATAGCTGGCATATTTTTATCGACCCCAGAGAATTGCGACGGCCCACACTAAAGAAACCAGTAATATTCCCATCACTAAAATCAAAAACATCAGGCGGAGAATATTATCTTTAAGATAATCTGTCGCGACCATCCATACGCCAATCCAGGCATGAATCATCAGTGACAAAAAAAAGAAAAATACAGCAGCCTTGATAAATACGCTTTCGAATAAAAGATGCCAGCTATAAAAATCCGTGATGGGATCAAAAAACAAATAACACACAAAGCCCAATAAAAAAATAGCCATATACGCGGCACTGACACGCTGAAGCAGGAAATCCCGCACACCGCTTTGGGTCAGGCTCGATACACTTTTTACCATAACCGGATTCCCAGAAAAACTGCAAATATGAGTGAGAATAGAATAACAAGACAAGCGCCGATCCTGCCGCTCTTCAGGCTTTCACCAAAGCCAAAGTCCATTATAAAGTGTCTGATGCCTGCAAAACCATGATAAATCAAGGCTGATAATATGACCCAGATCATGAATTTTACAGATATTTTAGAAAGCCAGGTATGAATAGAGGCAAAGCTGTCAGGCGAACTCAAAGAGGCGCCAAACAGCCATAATAACAGGGGAATACACAGAAAAAGAATCATGCCAGAAAGTCTATGTAAAATAGACACGACGGCTGTAACCGGCTGATGGATTGTCATCAGATTCAGATTGACAGGGCGCGCTTTGCGGGGCGGCTGCACTTCAACGGCCATTAGTGATCACTCTCTCATGGAAATTGAGTGAATTATATCAGCCTGACGCAATGCACACAAACGCTTCATAAAATCTTAAGGACCACCCTGCGTCATTGCGAGCGTTCACGAAGTGGAGGCGAAGCAATCCAGCACAAGATTGAATTGAAATGCTGCATAAAATCTCAATAAAACTCTGGATTGCTTCGGGCTTCGCCCCGGTTTGGGTTTCAACTGAGTCACTTTAAAATTTATTTATCTAAACCGAGCAGGAACAGATACTAGAGCATCAAATTTTACGTTATCTCGAGATGCTTTTGCATTATAAATAGTTTCTTCACCAACTTTATTTGCATTTATGACTTTTATTGCATTATCTAATAAATCTTTACATTTATTAAGATCATTAAAATCATTGTAACTATTCACGGGGTATTTTCAAATCACCCGCTTTGTAGCGTCTTTCGTGCAAATGTGACATATAAATTACCTTCGCCGCTGTCTTTCCCGCCGCTCGACAATGAGCAAACATTGTAAGCTTTCAAGCGGGAATCTATTACAGTTTTTAATATCCTACGGCTTTAAACTATTGTCTTCTTATATAACGTAGAGACGCAATATTTTGCGTCTCTACTGGATCCCCGCTAGAAATCTTAGAGCCTTTCTTGAATGTAGCGCGGCGGGGATGACGTATTAGTGTGAATAGTTACAGAAAATCACAAAAAAAACTTATTAATTTCATCATAATGCTTTTTAAGATACGCCATGAAGGGAGTGGCGCGGAATCGGGATATCAGCTTAAGATTATTATTATAAATCTCACGAAATTTTGAAGAATTTTTTTTTGATAAAGTCTCTCGCCTGACTGTTTTTTTCAACAGTTTCAAGAAACTCTCTATGATGAAACGGCATGTATTCCCGCATTTCGCGTACATAATTTGTCACTAATAATTGCGGTAATCGTTGAAGCGGGTCTTTACTCTCTAAAAATCCATATTTGCTTGTCTCTGTTAAATCACTTTTTAACATGATTTATATTAAACGGCGCAGGTGTTTTTGGCGATTCAGCCTGTAATCCCGGAGAATATTTTTCGCGCAGATTTTCCAAAACTGAAGCGATATTAAGCTGTTTTGAATCATTAGGATTAGGTACAAAACTCTCTGCTTTTTTGAAAAAATCTTTCCGATTATCAGGCGGCATTTGCCGTAACTGAGCGTCAAGGCGATATTCAAAAGCAGTACTGGAATTATAACCAGCTCCCTTTTGATGTGTTTTTTCAACCGCTTCATACATTTTTTTAAGATTTTCCTGAAATTCATCATCACTCTGTTCTGATGAAAAATTTGGCGTAAGAACAGGCGCCAGATGTGCTGTATTTTGATTAATTTGCCGCGCGGTTTGAGCCATTTCTGCTTGTTTTTTTTCAATTTGCTGCATCTGATCCCCAAGCTTGCTGATTTCACTCAGAAGACCTTTATCTCAGATGGTTTGAGATTATGTTGCTCGTCTGTTTCTGTTTGTTCCCGCATAAACTTAATTTCATTTAATAGACTTTTTTCGCTTTCTGTTGTTGCCTTTCCTGTAGTTTTTTCCAGTTTTTCAGTATTTTTTTCAGTTTCTGTAAACAGATCATGCAGTCTTGTCTGTCTCACTTCCGTGAGTTGATATCTAGGATCAAGCTCCATTCTCTCAACCGATGTATTGAATTCTGTTCTTTGCTCCATCTCCATTCGGACCACATTTTGGCTGGTATTTTCATATTCTCTATAATGTAGTCACTCACATCCCGGCGAAGACGGGAAAAAGGACTTTTTAACTGGCTGATAATATCTTCTGTACTTAAAGGCTTGCCAGCAACAGCGGCGTTCAAACTTTCAGTCATTTTATCGGCGGAAACGCCGGGAAACATGGAGGAAATCTGGTTTAATACTGCTTGAAAGTTTTGTTGTGGCATGGTTTTTCTCCTGTTTTCAATGATGTCATAGTGGTTTTAATACATAAAAGTATAGCAAATTTAAGCACTTAAAAATACATCAAAAAGCCTGAATACCTGTAATACCAGCACCTAAAATTAAAGCGTGAATATCTGCCGTGCCTTCGTAAGTTTTGACAGTCTCAAGATTTAAGAGAATTCTTATCACATGGTATTCATCCATAATGCCATTACCACCCAACATATCCCGCGCATCGCGGGCGATATCCAACGCTGTTAATGTCGCGTAGCGTTTCATCAGTGAAATGCTTTCTGTAGAAGCTTTATTTTCATCCTTGAGTTTTCCCAATCTCAGACAACCTTGTAATCCCAGGGCAATTTTAGTTTCCATATCAGCCAATCTATACTGAATTAATTGATTGGCGCCCAATGGTTTATTAAATTGTTTTCTATCCAGGACATATTGCCTGGCGGTATGAAAACAAAATTCAGCGGCGCCCATGGCACCCCAGGCAATGCCATAACGGGCTGACTCGAGAATTCGGATAGCCGCACCTAATCCTATGGCATCAGGCAAAACATTTTCATCTGGTACAAAAACTTTATCTAAAAAGATCTCGCCTGTGAGTGATGCACGCAATGAAAATTTGCCGTGCATAGTCACTATGCTTAATCCCTTCATATTTTTGTCTAATATAAATCCCTGGATTTTATTATCTTCTTTTTTGGCCCATAAAATAAATATATCTGAGATAGGCGCTTGTGTAATCCAGGTTTTACTGCCTGAAATTTCATAGCCGCCTGATACTTTTTTGGCATGGGTTTGCATACCTGACGGATCAGAGCCTGAATTGGATTCTGTCAATCCAAAACAGCCTATCAATTCACCTGTCGCTAATTGGGGTAAATATTTCTCTTTTTGATCTTTATTGCCATAGAGATATATGGGTAACATCGCCAAACTGGATTGGACACTGAGCGCTGAGCGATAGGCAGAATCGACGCGCTCAATTTCCCGGGCAATCAATCCATAGCTGACTTGATTGACGCCCGCACATCCATACCCCTGCAGCGTTGCTCCCAAAAATCCCTGTTCTCCCATTTCTCTCAGAATAGCCTTATCAAAACTTTCTTCTCTGAATGCTTTGAGAATACGAGGCATCAGCTGCATTTGCGCATAATGTGCTGCAGACAGCTGAATTAACTTTTCATCTTCTGTAAGCTGTTCTTCAAATAAAAAAGGCGATTGCCAGTTAAATGCTATGCGGTCCATTTTAAATCTCCCTGGAGGATAACACCCCATTTTTAAAGGGCGTTGTTGCATAAATCATTATCAAACGTCTCCTCACATTATTACCCATAAATATTGGGTGTTTTTCGCCTCTCCAGAGGGAGAGGCCGCTGCGAAGCAGCGGGTGAGGGGAAATCAAAATCAGTAAAAATATAAATCGAATAAAATAATGAAAGAATCTTTTTGATGAGATTCCCCTCATCCGCCCAGACTTCGTCTGGTCGGCTTCTCCCGCTGGAGAAGCGAAAACATCCTGGTATTTATGCAACAACGCCCTTTAAAAAAGGGGCGTTCCTTACTAAATATCCAAACTAAAATCTATCCCCTGAGACAACGGCAACTGATTACTGTAATTTAAAGTACATGTTTGTCTGCGCATATAATTTTTCCAGGCATCAGAGCCTGCTTCACGTCCACCCCCCGTTTCTTTTTCACCGCCAAATGCACCGCCAATTTCAGCACCTGAAGTGCCTGTATTAACATTGGCAATACCGCAATCACTGCCAGAAGATGCCAGAAATTTTTCAATATGCCGGAAATCATTGCTGAATAATGATGAAGATAAACCCTGCGGGACAGAATTCTGAAGCAAAATCGCTTCGTTAATATGATTAAACGTCATGACATATAAGATTGGCGCAAAGGTTTCTTTTTGAACAATATCCCAATGATTTTCAGCACGGACAATACTGGGCTCAACATAATATCCTGTTCCAGGCAATACACGCCCGCCGTAAATAATTTCGCCGCCCATCTTTTCGACTTCTAATAAAGCCTTGCTGTATTGATTTACCGCTTCTTCGCTGATCAACGGTCCCATCAGAATTTTTTTATCTTCCTCCAAACCCAAAGGATTTCCAATCAAAATTTGTCTATACGCATGAGCCAGCATATCTATCACCTGATGATAGATAGAGTGATGTATAATTAACCGCCGCGTACTGGTACAACGCTGTCCGGTTGTACCAATACTGCCAAAAACAATAGCGGGTATGGCAATATTCAGATCTGCTGTTTTATCGGTAATAACCGCATTATTCCCGCTGCATTCCAATAGATAACGCCCAAATCTTTTAGAAACCGCCTCTGCTATCAGATGTCCCGTACGAGATGATCCTGTAAAAGAAACCAATGAGATTGCTTTATGACTCAATAATTGTTGGGAGATATTTTTATCTTCTGTAATCAACAAGGAAAATATGCCGGAATAGCCGCATAACTGCATAGCTTTTTCACAAATATGCTGAACAGCAATCGCACATAGCGGTGTTTTCGATGAAGGCTTCCAGATGACAGTATTACCGCAAATGGCAGCGAGAAAAGCATTCCAGGACCATACAGCCATCGGAAAATTAAAAGCTGTAATGACACTCACAACGCCCAGCGGATGCCATTGCTCATAGAGACGATGACGCGCTCTTTCCGAGTGCATGGTTTTACCATAGAGCATACGCGGCTGGCCTGCAGCAAAATCGGCCATATCAATCATTTCCTGGACTTCACCATCACCTTCTTCTTTGATTTTTCCTGTCTCCAACGAAATCAAGCTGCCCAGATAATCTTTGTTTTTCCGTAATAATATGCCAATCTTTCTGATTAATTCACCTCTCTTGGGTGCGGGAATTTGAGACCAATGAGAAAACGATTTTTGCGCTTGTTCAATCACGGTATCCAGGTTCGCCTGCGATGCAGGAATAACCTGAGCTATAGGTTGTTCTGTAGCAGGATTGATTGAAACCAGCAGATCGGTTTCTTCTGAAGGCAACCAACCTTCCGGTCCACCATAAACGCCTGAATTAACAGGCAAAATATGACAGTGCTCCAAGATGACTTTTTCCATAAAAATTCCCTTAACTCTCTGTCATCCTCGCCCGCTCAGCAATAGTAAAGAATACCAGGCTTTCCAGCGGGGATCCAGCGCAACATCAAACTCAGTGTAGATTCCCGCTTGAAAGCTTTCTACGCCTGCTTATTGTAGAGCGGGCGGGAATGACAACATTCTATAAATATTTCGCAAAACTGCTTTTCTGAATATCATTGAGTGAGAATGTTTCCAGATATTGCAATCCCTGATATTTTTCAGGGTGCTGTAAAACAGTATCAACAACAGCACATAGCGAAGCCGCTGTTGTCATTTGTAAAGCTGAATAATTTTTTTGATTCATTTTTTGCGGATAATATTTTTTGACAATATTTTTCTCCTGCAGCTTTCCTGATTTTTTGCCCATGACAGAAATATCCATAATCACGACATCCTGATCAATATTGGGCAGGCTGTTTTCCAATATGTCTTTTAATATCCGACGATTTTCCTGATTTTCGTTGAGTTTTAGATCATTCATGAGAAAACGCATTTTTTGCGCGTGGCCCGGATAGCGGATTGTTTTATAATTCAAATTTTTGACTTTGTTTTCATACAGATGAATTAAATTGCCCAATCCGCCAGAAGTATTAAACGCTTCATACAGCATGCCATCGATTTCAAGTTCTTCAACATCTTCCAGCGGCTTAAGTATCACACGTTTACCCTGTTCTATCGCTTCACAAGGATTACCATACTCATTGATTAATCCATCGACAGACCAGGTGATGGCATAATGTAAAACATTATGTGCATACTGCGGCAACGCGCCGACGCGAAGTTGAACTGATTCGACCTGCTCAAAGCGTGAAACCAGATCATGGGCCAAAATACCCGCCCAGCCTGGTGCCAGACCGCAATTGGGCACAATGGCTGTTGTGATTGATTGTTTTTTTGCAGCCTCTCTGATTTTATAGCTGAGAGAAATATCTTCAGTCAGATCAAAATAGTGTAATTTATTCAGCTGTGCCAATTCGAAAGCCTGCTCAGTCAAAAAATAAGGCAGGCAGCAAATCAGTGTATTAATCTTATTTTTCTGAATAAACTCACTACAAGCTTTTTTATCCTGAATATCCAGTTGAGTAACACCAGAAAAAGATTGGCTGTCAGCGAGAAAAACTTTATATTTCGCTTTCCCGAGAAACGATGCGGCTAAAACGCTGATTCTGCCGGCGCCGAATATCAGTATATGATTCCAATTCATCAACAAAAGCTTCCTGGCTGGAGAAATATGAAATGTACCAGACAACTTTAACTTTTCGGACTGACAATCGTCAATTTAAAAATATCACAGATGCTGTGTCAGAAACGATATTTTAATGCGATTCCGTTTTCATTGGAAAAATTATTTTGATTGCGCCATAAGCACTAATTCAACTTTAATTTTATTGATTTAATATCAATTTTTTTGAGTATAGATACTTGATGTTAAATCTTCTTTTTCCTCGATAATGATCAGCCTGCCAGCGAAGCCTTTTCGCCTCTCCCTCCGGGGCATTGTTGCATAAATAACTTGAGCATGTTTTCCTCTCTCCTGTAAGTATAGGCTTATAGATATACCCCTTCTCCCCCGCCAGGGGGAGAAGGTGGCCGGCAGGCCGGATGAGGGGGAATGTATGATAAATACTCCCTCACCCGCCCTTCGGGCACCCTCTCCCGCTTGCGGGAGAGGGGAAAACACACTTCAACCTATATTTATGCAACAACGCCCCCTCCGGAGAGGCGAAAAGGCAGCGTGGTGTTGAGAGGATTGTACTGCCAAATTTTAATGAGGCTGCCCTGGGTATTAACATATTTAAGTTCTTATTATTCCTTGGCGTTAGGCGCCTGGCAAGCCATTTCCCAAAATCCCCAAAATCGTATATAATTATCCGTGGTTGATGTTAAATATCTGGACTCTCACAGAAGGAATTGCTGCCATGGCCAACCAAAAACATGCTAATGTTCATGAACTGACGGAAAAACTCGCCGGCCTTTCAGATGAGGCTCTGGACAAGATCGATGCAGTCGTCGAAAACGTTCAAAACCACACAAAAAAATACACTGAAATGACTGAGGATTATATTCAGAAATATCCGCTGAAATCCCTGGGGATTGCAGTCGCAGCAGGAGCACTTTTAGCGTTAATTATTCGCAAATAATGGAAAAAAACAATTTTACAGATCTGATTAAATCCAGTATTTCACTGATAGGTGGTCTGCTGGATTTGCTTGTCACCGAAGCGAAACTGGCCGGAAAAAGCGTAGTGGTTTTATGCGCCATGATGGCTTTTATCGGTATTTTATGTCTGTCAACATGGCTTTGTGTACTCAGCGCTGCTTTCTTATTGCTGGTAACGAGCGGCTTAAACCCTATCAGCGCTTTCATTATTTTGGCCGTATTTAATCTATTTTTAATTATCAGTATGCTTTGTGCCGCAAAATCCTATCAAAAAAATCTTGAATTTTCTGCCACAAGAAGACAGATAGCGAATAAACCAGAGGAATCATCATGACTATCTCTCATTTAAAAAAGAAAATTCATCAAAAAGAACTGCGAATTGAATCGAAAAAAAAATTAATCCATCATGAATATCAGCAATTAAAAAATAATATTCACCATAAAATCACTTCGTCTGAGGCTTTATTAACCGCATTTTCACTGGGATTTTTGATGATTTATACCTCTCCAGATCAAAAATTCAAATTATCACAACTCACGGAACATTTGCTCACTGTAAGAAATTTGTATTTGCTGCTGGCGTAGTCTTCAAAAATCCCTTATTATTCCAAAGCTTTTCTCACTTGGTTCTTCTTACTTCGGCTTAGGGAAAATAAATACTGATGAATCGCAAACGTATTTTATGGACTGTGGGACTTGTCCTTGCAGCAGGTGTTGGAGCGGGTTATTACTTTCATCACAAAACAGGTGGAGCACCTGCACCTGCTGGTGAAGCTGGCGGCGGCATGCCTCTCACTGAAGTCAAAACAGCCGTTGCCAAAATGCAAAGCTGGCAAACCCAAATTCAGGCGACAGGCACACTGAACGCTGAACAAGGCATCATGCTGAAAGCTGAAACCTCCGGGCGCGTCACCAAAATATTTTTTGAATCTGGCCAAAAAGTCAAAGCCGGCGATCCCTTACTGGAAATCAACCCCGAAATTCTCAAAGCTCAACTGAATGCTGCTGAAGCAAAAGCAGCGTTGACCAAAGGAAATTATGAACGCGCCCTGAAACTCTATGAACGCAAAGTCGTTTCTCAACAGGAGTTGGATACTGCGCTTTCAAATAAACATGCCGACGAAGCAGCTGTAGCACAAATACGCGCGCAATTGGCACAAAACCTCATTCATGCCCCTATCAGCGGAAAATTGGGTTTACGCCTGTTTAATCTGGGCGATTATATTAAAGTAGGACAGGATTTGGTCAACCTGCAATCGACTGATGTTTTACGTGTCGATTTTTCTGTTCCGGGCAATAAACTCTATGAAGTTCATCCAGACGATAAAGTCGTCGTTCATTCTGATGCGTATCCTGATAAAGAGTTTATGGGCAAAGTCACTGCGGTTGATTCTGCGATAGACCCGGCAACCCGAAGCGTTTCTGTCCGGGCTGAAATCCCCAATCCTGAAAGCAAATTATTTCCGGGGAATTTTGTTCAGGTCAATTTATATGCCGGAAAATCTCGTCCATTGGTGACTATTCCGCAAATAGCGGTGATTTACGAAGCAACAGGAAATTATGTCTATGTTGTCGAAAAAGATCATGCAGTCAAGAAAAATATTGAAATTGCAGAACAAAGCTCAGATCAAGCCGCTTTAAAATCAGGGCTCAGTGAGGGAGATGTTGTCGTCACTGAAGGCCAGTTAAAAATTGGAGATGGGGCGCCCGTTCATGCGATTCACTGATGTTTTTATCAAGCGGCCTGTTTTTGCAACCGTATTAAGCTTAATTGTACTACTGGTCGGCATACGGGCCTATATGTCTCTGCCCACCCGCCAATATCCCAATATCGCCACCTCTGTCATCTCAATTGAAACGAACTATCCTGGTGCAAGCGCTGAATTGATGGAAGGGTTTGTCACCACACCCATTGAAAATTCGCTCTCCGGAATTGATGGCATTGATTTTATCTCTTCGCAAAGCATTACAGGGTATAGCACTATCAACATTACTTTCAAGCTCGGCACAAATATTAACAAAGCCGTTACGGATGTCAGTAATGCTGTGGCTTCTGTACGTTATGTCCTGCCCAGTGGTATTAATGATCCTGTTGTCAAAACCTCAGATCCTAATGCACAGCCTATTATCTATATTCCTTTTATCAGCGAAAATCTTACAGCCGAACAAATTACAGATTATCTGGTCAGGGTCATACAACCTCAAATCGCAACACTACCAGGTGTAGCCAAAGCCCAAATTTTTGGACAACGCCTTTATTCTATGCGCATCTGGCTAAATCCACAGGAAATGGCCTCACATGATGTCACCGCTTCTGACATCATGAAAACGTTGACAGCCAACAATGTGCAATCAGCAGCCGGACGGATTAAGAGCCAATGGAGTGAATTTAATGTCACCGCTAAAACTGACTTGAATAACGCACAACAATTTAATGATCTGGTCATCAAAAGTGACAAAGGCAAATTTATTCGTCTCAATGATGTAGGAACTGCAGCCCTGGGACCCGCTGATGATAGTGTCAACTTTAATATCAATGGCAAAAGCGCCATGGTGATGGCGATCATTGCACAACCTACCGCCAATCCTTTGGATATCTCCAAAGAAATCAATCGCGTATTTCCCAGTATTCAACAATTTTTACCTTATGGGTTAAAAGGCCAGATTATCTATGATACTTCTAAATTTATCGGCGAATCCATCAAAGAAGTTTATCAAACCATTATCGAAGCAACTGTTTTTGTGATTATCGTGATCTTTTTGTTTTTAGGCTCTCTGCGCAATGCCCTGATCCCCATTATCACCATTCCGCTTTCAGTCATCGGCGTTTGCAGTATTATGCTTGCCATGGGTTATAGTATTAATATTCTCACTCTGCTGGCCTGGGTATTGGCGATAGGTCTTGTCGTTGATGATGCCATTGTTGTCGTTGAAAACATACATCGCCATGTTGAAAACGGCTTATCGTCTTTTGATGCTGCCATTACCGGCGCGCGTGAAATTGCCTTTCCCGTCGTTGCCATGACACTCACATTGGCAGCTGTTTATGCGCCTATTGGATTTGTTTCAGGCTTAACAGGCGCTTTATTTCGGGAATTTGCTTTTACATTGGCAGGGACTGTTATTATCTCCGGCTTTATCGCACTGACACTCTCACCCATGATGTGCTCCAAATTAAGCAGGCACTCAGAAAAAAAAGGACTGGCAGAAAAAATAGATGATATATTTAATCGATTTATGAACGCATATCAAAAATTACTTGAAAAATCATTGGACAAGCGTTTTATAGTTGTTATCATTTCTATCATTATTTTTATTAGCTGCTATTTTCTCTATGTCACATTGCCTGGCGAACTTGCACCTGAAGAAGATCAAAGTGCATTGATGGCAGCGTTCAGCGGTCCCAGTAATGCCAACTTAAAATACACAATGACGCAATCAGCCAAACTCGAAAAGATCTTTGAAACTATTCCCGAACAAATTGGTTATGGTGTCATCAACGGCTTTGGTGGTACAGGTCTCGCGGCCAATGCCGGTTTTGCCTTTGTGGTATTGAAACCCTGGGATGAACGTAAACGTACAGCTCAGCAAATTATTGCAAGCCTTTTTCCCAAATTCTGGAGTATCCCCGGGATTAAAGCTTTTCCCTTTAATCCGCCTTCTTTGCCGGGCTCCAGCGGCTTTACGCCCGTACAGTTTGTTTTAAAAACAACAGCCAGTTATGCTGATTTGAATGCAGCCGTCAAAAAAATTATTGCTATCACGCAAAAAGAAAATCCTCGCCTGCTCAACCTGGACAGTGATCTTAAATTAGATACTTCTCAGATCAATATAGATTTTAACCGTAATAAAGCCGCAGATTTAGGCATTCCCATGAATGAAATCAGTACAATGCTCAACATGGCACTTGCTCAGCCGGCTGTTTCGCACTTTAACATGAGCGGAAGAAGTTACGACGTCATTCCACAATTGATGCCAAAATTTCAACAATCTGCAGAGCAATTAAGCAATCTTCAATTACGAACAGCCAGCGGACAGCTTATTCCGTTGTCTACTATTGCGGATATTAAAACTTCGGTCCAACCTCAGAGTCTGAACCATTTCCAGCAAGTCCGCAGTGCGACGATTACAGCCAGTCTTGCACCCGGTTATACTTTGGGCGAAGCATTGGATTTTCTGGAGAAAACAGCTGATAAAAATTTACCTAAAAATATCCAATATGATTTTGCAGGTCAATCCCGGCAACTTGTAGATGCTTCTGGTGCCATGGAAGAAACTTTTGTTTTTGCCATTATTTTTATCTTTTTAATTTTAGCTGCACAATTTGAAAGTTTCCGCAATCCGCTTATCGTCATGATGAGTGTTCCGCTTTCTACAGCTGGCGCATTGTTGACCTTACATATTATAGGCGGGACGGTAAATATATATACCCAGATAGGTATCGTGACTCTCGTCGGCTTAATCAGTAAACACGGTATTCTGATTGTCGAATTTGCTGATCAACTCCAAAAACAAGGGCATGATAAACTCAGTGCGATCATAGAATCCGCTTCTATACGATTACGTCCAGTACTCATGACCACTTTCGCCATGATTTTAGGCGCCCTTCCGCTAGCAATGGTGTCAGGTGCAGGCGCTGGCGCCCGTTCACAATTAGGCTGGGTTATAGTCGGCGGCATGACATTTGGAACAATATTTACCTTATTTGTTATTCCTACCGCTTATCTTTATCTGGCAAGTGTAAAGAAACATGATCCCGAATAATGTTGTGGCTTTGTAGGGGCGCTGCTTGCCAATGGTATTCAGTTAAAGCCATTCTCTCTGCCCGGCGTCATTGCATATCTTTATACACAACTTTGGAAATATAAGTTAAGCTGTCTTTTCGCCTCTCCAGAGGGAGAGGCCGCCGCGTAGCGGCGGGTGAGGGGAATATAATTAATGAAAAAATTTGCGAGACAATTGAGAATAAATGCCACAGATGCAGAATCTGTGCTTTGGTATCATCTCAGGAATAGAAATTTTTTAGGATTTAAGTTTCGTCGTCAAATGCCAATGGACAAATATATTGCGGATTTTGTCTGCGTTGAAAAGCAGCTTATTATTGAAGTAGACGGCGGACAAC
>Ga0206909_1012_pt1 | contig 44743 bp, 43 predicted proteins | sample Alteio_BWOrgHeat_76_FD_152943 | JGI IMG/M metagenome (GOLD analysis project Ga0206909, IMG submission 152943) | Enriched cells from forest soil in Barre Woods Harvard Forest LTER site, Petersham, Massachusetts, United States -... | ecosystem: Environmental > Terrestrial > Soil > Temperate forest >...
TTGAAAATGAAACGTATCGCGATGCAGTTGAAGTTGCAGGTGCTGTAAAAAAAATACAATCGCAAAATGGTGAAGAAGGTTGCAACCGCTACATCATCAGCCATTGCACAAGTGCGCTGAATGTGATGGAAGTTTTTGGCCTTTTCTTATTGGGGGGCTGGGAAAAGAAGAATCTGAAAGTAGATATTGTGCCTTTGTTTGAAACGATCGACGATCTGCAAAATGCCGCTAAAGTAATGGAGACTTTGTATGCGGATAAAAACTACAGAGCACATTTAAAACTGCGCCACAACAGGCAGACCATAATGCTTGGCTTTTCTGACGGCACAAAAGACGGTGGTTATTTAGCAGCTAACTGGGGTATTTATAAAGCGAAAGAAGCGCTCACGAAAATCTCAAACGAACATGCAATTGATGTGGTGTTCTTTGACGGGCGCGGTGGCCCGCCTGCACGCGGTGGTGGCAAAACACACAAATTTTATGCATCGATGGGAAATAATATTTCGAGCAAAGAAATACAACTCACCGTGCAGGGACAAACAGTGAGTTCAAATTTTGGAACGATTGATTCTGCGCAATTCAACATCGAGCAACTGATCAACGCAGGTATTTCAAATGAAATATTTTCTTCCAGGAAAAAATCGTTGGACAAAGAAGAGGAAGAATTAATTGATGCATTGTCGAGTGAAAGTTTTGTCGCTTATTCTGCATTAAAAAATCATCCATATTTCCTGGAATATCTGGTTCATGCAAGTGCATTGAACTTTTATGCAGAAACGAATATCGGCAGCCGTCCTGCAAAACGCGGTGCAGGGAAACTCAACTTCAATGACCTGCGCGCTATTCCATTTGTTGGCGCATGGAGCCAGTTGAAACAAAATGTGCCGGGCTATTTCGGTGTCGGTACTGCATTGAAAAAATTGAAAGACGCAGGCAAATGGAAAGCATTGCAGCACCTGTATCAACATTCATTATTCTTTAAGACGCTGATGGATAATTGTGAGATGGCAATGAAGAAAAGTTTCTTTCCGTTGACCGCATCATTGCGCGATCATCCGCATTTCGGCAACGTGTGGAAAATGATCTTTGAAGAATATGAATTGACGATGAAAATGATACTGAAGTTATCAAAGCACAGCGAGCTGATGGAAGATTATCCTGTAGAAAATCTTTCTATTCAAATGCGCGAAAGGATCGTATTGCCGCTTGCTACCATTCAACAATACGGCATTACAAAAATGCGCGGATTGCAGGAAGAATCGATAAAAACGCCGTTGAAAGATGTGTATGAAAAGCTGATCATGCGATGCTCATTCGGATTGATCAATGCAGGAAGAAATTCTGCATAAAAAATATTTCAGAAAAAATTTTCAAGCTGCATCAATGATTTCTTTCACAAAAAAATCTTTTGAAAAGATATTGGTTTGTATTTTTTGTGATGAATGAAAAATACCAAAACAAGTACTTCCGCTGCCGCTCATGGATGCATATACAGCGCTGGTTTCATACAATTGATGTTTGATATTTTTCAGGACAGGATGATCTTCAAAAACAGATCTTTCAAAATCATTTGTCAATTCTTCTTTCCATGTTTCAAGAGGTTGCTGAATGATCTCCCTGATCGATTTTTTTGGAACGGCCGGATTGATCTGCGAAAATGCTACACCTGTATTTATATGAATGTTTGGATTGACAATTAAAAATTTATAGGCTGAAAGACCGACATGTATTTTTTCCAGGATCTCTCCGCGGCCTTGTGCAAAACAAGTTTCATTTACAATAAAAAAAGGACAATCGCTGCCAAGCTGCAATGCATAGCTGATGAGTTGTTCTGCAGATAAATGGAGTTGAAATTTTTCGTTCAATAATTTTAAAACAAAGGCACCATCTGCACTTCCGCCACCAAGCCCTGCGCCGATCGGGATGGCTTTATGCAAATGCATTTTTATTTTTGGCAATTGCGGAAAATCCTTTTTTAAAAGTGCGTATGCTTTTAAGCAAAGATTGTTTTCAAGTTCAGAATCTATCGACAGACCACTGCAGGAAAATTCGACTGATGATTCAAGATTGTCTCCGGATGATCGTTGAACCACTTCAACCGCGTCATTTATTTTAAGCGGATAAAAAATGGTTTCAATATCGTGGTAATTGTCTTCGCGCCTGCGGATAATATTGAGGCCGAGGTTTATTTTGCAATTGGGGAATGCGACCATTATTTTCTTTTATTTATCTCATCGCGGATGGCAATTGCGCGGAGATAATCCTCGTGCTCGAGCACTTCAGTGAGCAAATGCTGCAATTCTTCGAGGGTCATTTTGCTCATGTCTTCCCGTGGTCCGGCCGAAGTGTCTTCAACAAGCACTTCGCTTTTTTTCGATTTATTATTGTCATCCATCAATATTCCCGCGCTTTCCAGGATATTGTCATAAGTAAAAATGGGGCAGCCGAAACGTACCGCCAGTGCCAGCGCATCGCTTGTGCGGCTGTCAATTTCCACAGTATCGTGCTCGCTCACACAAACCAATTTTGAATAAAAGATACCTTCCTGCAGATCGTTGATCACAATTTCCATCAACTCTACATTAAAGGCATTCATGAAATTTTTCATCAGGTCGTGGGTCAATGGGCGGCTGGGTTGCATGCGTTCCAATGCCACAGCAATTGCCTGCGCTTCAAAACCACCAATGACAATGGGCAGGCGCCGCAGGCCATTGATCTCGCCAAGCACTACTGCATAAGAATGAGTTTGCGTAATGCTGTGCGAAAGGGCTACAATCTCCAGTTCTATTTTCTTCATATAAACCACGAAAATAAAGAAAAATGAAATGCTGTAAATATCCTTATTCAGCTCTGTACAATTTTATGTTTCGGATATTTGTAAATAAAAAAGCTGTTCAATTGTTGAACAGCCTTTTAAAAGAATTCAGCGTTTGGCTTAAGAAACCGATAAAACCAATTTACATTTTCAGCTTCTGCTGGTGTGAAGAAAACCAAACGATCTTGCCGTCTTTCAAGCGGTTGTCATCTTCATAGTCCATCGAATCCGCTCTCCCTTTTTTGTAAGTATCAATTTCTTTGTACCAGATATTTACCCAATCTTCATTTTTTTCAACACTGTGGTTCGATGTCCATGCATATACGGTGAGCTGCACATTTGAAAGGCTGTCCCTGTATTTTGAGGCCTCCTTCATAAAACTGTCAAGGGCAAGATGAAAAGAAAATCCGTTTGAAAAATAACCTTCTACGCTGTCTCCATAAGTGCTTTTCATTGCGTTCATGTCGCCCGTTTCCCAATCTTTGTAACTGTTAAGCACATCAGCAACATCAGATTGTTTGCCCGTGACAAAATTAGAAGAATACGCAGCTATATATGGAAGTGGTGCTGCGGCTGGTGCTGCTGCCATTGTTGATGAACTGCTGTCTGCAGGTGTAGTTGTCGATGTGCCACCGCCTGAGCAGGCTGCAAAGCATAAAGGCATGAGAAAAACTGCAAATACTTTTTTCATGTAAGTAGATTTAGGGGTTTGAAAATAATTTTATTGTGATGTCTTGCAGTCAGCGCAAGTCTTTCAGGGGAATATGAATTTTCAGAAAATTGCCTAACAAATTAGGAAGAAGTTATTGGATGGGCAAGTTTTTATTTCTTTCCTTAAATTGCTTAATTGGTTTATCAATTATCAGAGAGAAGTTTATGGAGGAATTTTGTTGCCGATTTTGTTACAGTTGCAAAAAACATTCTGAACAGAAAGGGAATAAAAAAAGCCGAAAACCTTTTCAATAAAGACTTTCAGCTTTTGTAGCGAGGAGGATTCAATATCTAACTCATTTATTCGGCAATGATATAGTTTAATGTGCCATTTGTAAAACAAATCCAACAATAAATAAAGTACAAGCTGCAGATTCGTAATTAATGTGTTATATCGAAAGCAATGAGAGTAATTGGAAAGGAATGCTCTTTGACAATTTTATTTTGATAATTGATTTATTAATTTTAGAATAAATCCCTCATTTTCATTACGTTTAGACGGGTCTAACTTAACTTCCACCCATTCTGCTAATCCAAGGTCACTGAGTTTTAAATGCGGAATTACAAGCAAAGCCATAAAGCTTAAAGTCATGAATGGCGCGGAAAGTTTTGAGCCTGATTGTTTTGCCATTGCATCAATTTTTGTGTAAGTGTCAGCAACCTTATATCCATCTTCTGCACTCATCAAACCTGCAACAGGCAAGGGTAAGATCATTTCCTCATTTTCAGAAATGTAACTCACGCCGCCGTTTTCCCGGATGATCAGGTTCACTGCTTTTACAATGCTTTCATCATTTGCGCCAACGGCAATGATATTGTGACTGTCATGTGCAACCGAAGATGCGATCGCGCCTTTTTTTAAATTAAAATTTTTGATGAATGCTTTTGCAACAGGTGCATTTTTATAACGGTTAACGACAACGATCTTTAAAATATCGTTTTCAATATCGCTGACCAATTCTCCATTTTCATTTTTTATATTTCTTGAAATTTTGTTGGTGATCAATTGTCCGTCCAATGCTTCAATGACTAATTGGTTGGTGTTTTCTGTTGAAAATATTTTTATATCATTTCTTGAAATTTCTTTGCAATTAAATTGATTGATTGGATTTACAGCAGCACTTTTAATAAATGTTTTTCCATTTTCAGCAACAAGATTGCCGTCAATAAATGTTTGCAATACCTTGAAATTTTTCAGGTCTTCAACCACTATAAGATCTGCCGCATCTCCTTCGCGAAGCAAACCAACGCCGAGTCTGTAATGCAATACAGGATTGACACACGCAGCCTGCAGCACTTTGAAAATATCGATACCTTTTGCAATGGCCCTTGCACAAAGTTGGTTGATATGCCCTTCCACCAAACAGTCCGGATGTTTGTCGTCGCTGCAAAACATGATCTCGTTTGGATAATCATTTAACAGGTCAATCAATGCTTCAAAATTTTTTGCGGCACTTCCTTCGCGGATCAAAATCTTCATCCCGTATTTTAATTTATCCAGCGCTTCCTCTTTTGTAAAGCATTCATGATCGGTTGAAATGCCTGCATCGATATATTTTTTTGCAGCATCGCCGCGCAAACCCGGCGCGTGGCCGTCAACAGGTTTATTTAATGCATGCGCTGCTGCAATTTTTTTCATCACTTCAGCATCATTATTTAAAACACCGGGAAAATTCATCATTTCGCTCAGATATTTTATCTCATCGCGTTGTAATAATTTTTTTACATCATTGCTGTTGAGTGCTGCACCTGCTGTTTCAAAAATGGTTGCAGGCACACAACTTGGCGCGCCGAAATAAAATTTGAACGGCGTTTGTTTTCCATTCTCAATCATGAACTCAACGCCCTGCAAGCCGCACACATTGGCTATTTCGTGCGGATCGCTCACGGTTGCAACTGTTCCGTGTGTTACTGCAATGCGCGCAAATTCTGACGGTACAAGCATGCTGCTTTCAATGTGCACGTGGGAATCGATGAAGCCCGGAATGATAAAATTCGTGAGTGGTGAATCGTGAATGGTGAAAGGATTGACCGATTTTATTTTGTTGTTTTCTACAATTATTTCTGCCGGATAAATTTCTTTTTTCCAAACATCAACAAGATTGGCAGTGATGGAGAAAGATGTTTGCATAAATTATTTGTTGAAAAATTTTATAACACTTCGAAATGGAAACCTCAGCTCAATTCATATTCTGCAGATGAACGGATTGCGACGCAAGGAACGATGCCATGAAAAACAAATGTTGGTATCAAAAAAATCTTCTCACTCATTTCTGTCTTTCATGTAGCCGCTCCATTTTTCAATCAGCAACACCATGTCTTCGGGCAAAGGGCTTTCAAAAAAAACATCTTCATTGGTCACCGGATGTTTGAAGCCGAGCGTCTTTGCATGAAGCGCGCAACGCGGGCAAATGGCAAAACAATTATCTACAAATTGTTTGTATTTCGCATACACCGTTCCTTTTAAAATTTTGTCGCCGCCATATTCCCAATCGTTGAAAAGCGTGTGGCCAATGTGTTTCATGTGAACGCGTATCTGGTGCGTGCGTCCTGTTTCGAGCACGCATTCAACAAGCGTGACGTAATGAAAACGCTGCAAAACTTTGTAATGCGTGACAGCATGTTTGCCCGATTCGCCTTCGGGATACGCAGTGAACATTTTGCGGAAACGCTCGTGGCGGCCGACATGGGCTTCAATTCTTCCTTCATCATTTTCAAGGTTGCCCCAAACGAGCGCCACATATTTTCTTGAAACGGTATGATTAAAAAATTGCTTCGCAAGATTGGATGCAGCCTCAGGCGTTTTTGCCACAACAAGCAGCCCCGTTGTATTTTTATCAATGCGATGCACAAGGCCGTAACGCGGCAATGCATCTTCGTCAAGCGAAGGATTTTGCTGAATAAAATGGTACGCGATTCCGTTTAGCAATGTCCCTGTATAATTTCCAACGCCCGGATGCACCACCATATTTGCAGGCTTGTTGAGCACAAGAATCGCATCATCTTCAAACACAATATTCAAAGGGATCGGTTCGGGTTTTACAACCGTGTAATCAGGATTTATAAAACTGAGCAGCACAATTTCATCGCCCTGTTTTATCTTATAATTATTTTTTACGGTCTTTCCGTTCACCGTTAAAAAAACTGCTTCAATGCCTTGCTGCACTTTATTGCGCGTTGCATTTTCAAGATGCTGCTGAATCCATTTATCAATGCGCAAGGGCTCTTCACGCCCGACAGTAAAGGTTTTGCGCTCATACAATTCTTCCGAAGGCTCGTCATTCAATAATTCCGGATCGTGTTCCATATTTGCAAAGGTAGGAGATGAGTAAGGATTTTTTTTGAACCATGCATTTGAATATCTATTAAACATCGTTGCGCAATTTGCGTGTCGAAGCAGCAAATTGGAAACTCTTGTACGCTTTGTAATTCTATTCGGCACTCAACTTCGAAGTGGCAATATTTTTTGTATCATTCAAATCCATATTCAGATATTAACTTTGCAGCGATGAACAAAGAAATTTTATTTCAAGATCTCGGCAAACGAGCTTACAAAGAAGTGTGGGATTACCAGGAAAAATTGCTGCAGGAAAATGTTGAGAAGAAATCAGCCATCAGCCATCAAACATCAACCATCAACCATCTTCTTTTTGTAGAACACAATCCTGTTTACACACTCGGCAAGAACGGCAATGAAGGCAATGTGCTGATCGCTGAACAAAAACGCAAAGAAAAAGGCATCGAATATTTTCACATCAACCGTGGTGGCGATATTACTTTTCACGGGCCTGGACAAATAGTCGGTTACCCGATCTTTGATTTGGATAATTTCAAAACCGATCTTGGCTGGTACCTGCGCAGCCTTGAGGAAGTGATCATTCTTACATTGGCAGATTACGGTATAAAAGGCGAACGCAGCAAAGGCGAAACCGGTGTCTGGCTTGATGTTTCAACAAAAGGGAAAGAAAGAAAGATCTGCGCCATGGGCATCCGCTGCAGCCGTTGGGTGACCATGCATGGTTTTGCATTGAATGTAAATACCGATCTGGATTATTTTAATTTCATCATTCCATGCGGCATACAAAATAAAAAGGTCACTTCACTCAAAAATGAATTGGGAAGAGAAGTTGACATGGATGAAGTGAAAGAAAAATTGAAACGGAATTTTGAAAAAGTATTTGAAGCAATTGTAGTAGAGCAAAAAGAATTGCAAGGGGCTGCTCGATAAAAATCTTATAAAAAGGCTGCAAAATTTTGCAGCCTTTTGTTTCAGGAGTGATTCATTCAATAAAATATTTCTGCCATTTTATTTATTATAGTTAGCTCTGTTGAAAGATCCAGAAATGGTATAATAGCTTTTATAACTCTGTGTATATGCTATTATATTAAATGTTCCTGACACTGTACTGTCCTGATTAAAATTGAAGTCTGTATTGATTATCGAATGGGAAATCGGCGTATAGATAGAATTGCTCTCTGTATTCAATTGAAATGAAAAGAAAATATCAGGCAGGGAATTAATATCACAGATAAGGTTTGTATTCTGAAGGCTTGGAACCTGAAGTGAAATAGTATTATTTTGATTCAACATGAAACTCCGGTAATCTTGAATATGGATTTCATAACCGTTATCCGAAAGATTATGCATTATATATACAGCAGATTCGTTGCTTGTGAAAATAGTGTTACCGTTAAAATAGTATTCCGGAGATCCTGCTGCATTTGAAAAGTTGGAAGTGAAATCAGAGAACGAATAAGAATTGCCAAGTGTATCTATTACCGTATAAGACAGGTTTTGACTTCCTGTCGAAGGAACAGCATCTTTTTTGCACGCAAATAAAATAATGCTGCAACAAAAAAATAAGACCATCCTCATAAGAAGACTTTATGTAAAAATACAAAAATTAAGTTTGAGATAATTTCTTTCTCCAGTTTTATAGATTCTTTAAAAGCATTTATCCAATCTAATCCATGATAGAAAATGTAAAATTAATTCGCTAATTTTTTATTAAGCAGTTTTTCCTTCTGCATATTCTTTCAAACTCTTGCCGATAATAAATGTCCAGCCTGCTGAAAAACTTTCTTTCCCGAAATCTTTTTTATCCTTCGGAAATGTTTCGAGGCCTTCGTGCGTAAGTTTCAGTTTCGTTTTTTCGTCTTCGGCAAACAGTTCAAAGGTCACTGTTGAATTTCCTTCGTAATCCCTGTAACACCAGCTGTACGAAAGTTTTTTTTCAGGTATTACTTCAATTATTTTGCACAAATGCACATAAGTCACTCCATCACTTGAACCATTGAAAGTAAATTCAAAACCTACTTCCGGTTTGAATGCTGCAATATCGAAATACCATTTTTTCATTTCATCTTTATCTGTGATCGCTTTCCAGATCTTTGAGACATGCGCATCGTAAGTTCTTTCAATGGTGAATGGTGTTTCTTTTGCAGGCATTTCTTTTTCAAGATATGCTTCCAGTTTGATGACGTTTTGTTGCAAACCTTCATCGGCTTTAAATTTTTTCACCACTTCAATCAGATCTTCCTCCTTTTCAAAACGCATGCGCCAGTTAATGAATGTTGTATTGCCGCGGCTTTCAAATTCTATGGTTGAAATAAATTTTGGAAACGAATTATGTTCGTACGATATTTTTTTATGTTTGATGATCTCTTTGAACTGGCTTTCATTTTTATAATCAGTGCCATCAGGGCCGTGCATTACAAGGTCCCATGCACCATTGGGCCTCACTTCCATTTTGTGAATGGTGTTTGTAAAACCGTTTGGCCCCCACCAATTTTTTATGTGGTCGGGCTCTGTCCATACTTTCCACACGAGTTCAACGGGTGCGTTCAGCAGGCGTGAGATGCTGATCTCTCTTGCAGAAACTTCTGCGGGCTTAACGACTTCTTTTGCGTGTTCCATTTTTTTTCTTTTTTGAAGGTGAAATTTTTTTTGTTTGTATTTCTGCTAAATAAGTTTCGAGTGCGTCAAATTTCGCATTCCAGAATTGTTTGTATTGCTCAACCCATTCCGATACTTCATTGAGTTTGTCAAGCTTTGCTTCGCAATATCTTTCGCGGCCTTGCTGATTGATGGTGATGAGCCCGCATTCGGTCAAGATCTTGATGTGCTTTGATATGGCAGGGCGGCTGATGTCAAATTTTTCAGCGACAGCGTTGAGATTCAGCGATTCTAAGGATATCATGTTGATGATCTCGCGTCTTGTGGGATCTGCGATCGCCTGGAAAACATCTCTTCTCATTGTTTCAATTTATTTGTGTAATCATTCGGTTACAAATATAAATGTAACAATTGGGTTACACAAAATATTTTTTGGATCTTTTTGAAAAAATTAAAATAAAAGTTGCTGGAGAAAAATAAGATGCAGCATTTTTTAACGGATCTTTCCTGTGCAATAAAAGCTTAATTTATATTATGCAGATGAACGGAGCGTCGCAACGAAGATGCCACGCTTGCTGCAGCCGATGACCAAAATATTTTTTTAAAATTCTTTTTGCAGGAAAAATTTGTTGCGCTCTTTCAGCTTTCCGTTCTCAAAGATCTCAAAAGTGAACCAGCCGCTGTGCATGAAACTTGCTTTGTCAAGTACGAGTTGCGGACTGTCAAGATGCTTGATGTTGAAGATCACCTTGTCATCGGCGCCGTAAAAAATAATGGAATAATTTTCTTGTTCGGCATCGGGGATGTTGATGTTGAGATTGCCAACTCTGTCGGTGTAAATGTAAGTGGACGGAATCCAGTTGCCACGCGGAATGTAAGATTTCAGCGTTGCTGTATTGAGATTGTCTGTAATAAGGCTGTCGCGTGTTTGCGTAAGAATTGAATCACTGAATTTTTTAAAATCCCAATACGATAATTGTGCATAGATGGTATCGTGAAAATATACTGTGGTAATTTGATTGGAATCAACATTTGCGGGCATCACAGTTTTGGTGAAACCATTCAACAATTTTCTTGCCTGTGTAAAATAAATGGCGCTGCCACGAAGCACATACATGATGCGGTAATAATAAAGTGGGGCTTCGGGATCATCAACTACGAATCCGTTTTTTGGCAATTCCGGAGATTCCACCGAAGAAATGGTGCGGAAATTATTTGCACTGTCGTAAGAACGCTGGATGCTCAACTGGATGCATGCATCGCTGTATTGATTGACCCACGAAATGCGCACTTTGCCTTTGCCCGGAGCATCCAGTAAAAAATCAGGCAAAGGATTTTGCGCAAATGAATGTGCTGAAAAAAATAAGATTGCCGTAAAAATGATAAACCTTCGAAGCATTGCTGAGAAAAAATTGTGGCAAATATAATGGCAGTACAGTTATCAAAAATGTAAAGAGTTGGAAGGTAAAGAAAGGTTGCCCTGAAGACCGCCTGTGTGGATCATTAAAACGCTGCTGCCGTGCGGTATTCTCTTCTGTTCAATGATTTTTTTTATTGCAAAAAAAGTTTTCGCGGTATAAACAAAATCTGTCGGCAATTGATGTTCCATCCATGTTTCATTCATGAATGATACTAATTCTTTTGTATGTTTTGCATAACCGCCAAAATGAAAATCGTGTATGATCTTGAAATTTTCCGAATCATTTTTTTCCAGTAAATGGCGGATTTGATCATGCAACCCTGTATTATTTTTCATTACACTTATTCCGATCGCTTCTTGGTTCGCGCTTAATGTTTTTATCATTCCTGCAAGCGTTGTCCCTGTTCCCACTGCACAAATAATGTGTGAATATTTCTTTTTATTTTTTATCAATTCAATTATCCCTTTTGCACCTTCAGCGCCCTTTATTCCATGGCCGCCTTCATCGATCCAGTAAATATTTTTAAAACTATTTTTATCAAATACATCATATTCATTCCTGTTTACAAAATGCAATTCCATTCCCAGAGAACCTGCATTCATTAAAGTATGCGATAAATTCTTTGGCTCTTCCCCGCGAATGATGCCGATGCTTTTTAATCCTGCAATCCTGCATGCATAGGCTGTTGCAAGGATGTGGTTTGAATATGCTCCGCCGAAAGTAGCAATGGTTGATGCATTATTTTCTTTGGCATCTTTTATGTAATATTTCAGTTTGAACCATTTGTTTCCGCTGATAACGGGATGAATGAGGTCGAGGCGAAGCACGTCAAGCGACACGTTTTTTTCATCAAGCCATTTTGCTTTGATGGATTGAATAAATATTTTTTCGAAATGAAGTTCTTCTTCGATATTCATTATGCTAATTTAATATTGGAAGCTTTCGTTGAAACCTTTAGTTTCGCAAAATTCAATAAATAAAAATATGCAACCTACGCTTGTAATTCTTGCGGCCGGCATGGCGAGCCGTTACGGAAGTATGAAACAAACAGAATCTTTCGGCCCTTCCGGTGAAACGATCATGGACTATTCTATTTATGATGCGATTGATGCTGGGTTTAAAAAAGTTGTTTTTATCATACGGGAAGATTTTGCTGCAAATTTCAAAGCAATATTTGAACCAAAGCTTGCGGGAAAAATTGAAACAGCTTATGTGTACCAGCAATTGAATTCGCAAACGGGCGGCCGCCAAATACCTGCCGAGCGTATAAAACCCTGGGGCACCGCACATGCCATTCTTTGCTGCAAAGGCACGGTGAATGAGCCTTTCGCGGTGATCAATGCAGATGATTTTTATGGCAAGGATGCATATATCAAAGCATATAAATTTTTAAACGAAAGGTGCAATGATCAAACTTATGCAGTGATCGGTTATGAACTTGCAAATACCTTAAGCGAAAATGGAAGCGTGAGCCGCGGCGTGATCTCCCTGAATGAAAAAAATGAAATGATCGGCATTGATGAGCGCCTGAAGATCTATAAGAAAGAAAATGGCGAAATGGTATTTGAAGAAAATAATATGGTCACCGAATTGCCCGATTCTACAAAGGTGAGTATGAACTTTTTTTGCCTGGCACCAAGCTATATAAAAATGTGCGATGAAGAATTTGGAAAATTTTTGGATGAAAATATGCAGAATCCAAAAGCAGAATTTCTTTTGCCGAGAATGGTTGACCACTTTATAAAAAGCGGAATGGGCGTTGTAGAAATGGTACCAACTTCTGCTAAATGGTTTGGCGTCACTTATAAGGAAGATGCGCCTGTAGTGCAGGCAAGCATTAATGTTTTGGTGAATAACGGCACATATCCGTCAAATCTCTGGGCGTAGAATTTTTTCGTCATATTTGCAAGGAGCAAAAATATAACCCTGACAAGATCAGGGTTATTTTTTTAAAATATTTATCAAAACTCAGTAACGGTTATTTTTGATTGTAAGCTTTTACAAGAAACACATAATCTTCCACATCTTTAATTTGTTTTACGCGGTCAGTGCCTTTCAGGCCGGAATAAAGAGGCATTCTGATTTTCTCAAAACTTGTATCAGAATTTTTCAGGTCATCCACCATTTGAAAAATGTTCTTTGATTTTATTGCAAATACAACACCTTCTGCCTGCATTTGTTTTGCACTGAGTATGCCAACAATTTCGCCATTCTTATTGAAAACAGGGCCGCCGGAATTGCCCGGATTTGCACTCAAAGAGATCTGACAACTTGCAGTGTCTCCGTTAAATCCGGATTCAGCGCTGAGATAACCCATATTATAAGTAATGGAATCGCGCGGGTAGCCAAGCGTGTACAATTCTTCACCCAGTTCAGCACTTCCTTTGCTGATACTGTAAGGCAACTTGCCCACAGGTTTAAAATCATCATCATCGATCTTTAAAATAGCGAGGTCATTGTCTTTATCAATAGAAAGAATTTTTGCGTCATACACTTCGCCTTTTTTGTTTTGTACGATTACAGCATTTGATCCGTTCAGCACGTGCGCATTTGTTATAAGGTATCCTTTGCCATCAATCAAAAAACCCGAGCCTGCACTGTTGAAACTTGTAGTTGAGGCGGCTTTGTGCGTACCTTTTATTTCAGTGTTCAATGCTATTGCCAGATTATTTACTTTACGGTTGAGTTGCTCGATCGCATTCTGATTTGTTGCAGGAGAAAAGTAAGTGACCAGGCCGCTGATGAATAAAGCCGTGACACCTGCAATGGAAGCTGCGATGGCAGTCACTCTTTTATATTTATTCCAGAGTTGTATTACTTTTCCTTTTGTGTTTATTTCGCCGCCGTCATAAATATCACCTTTTGAAACAAGGTCATTGTGCGTCTCATTCAAAGCAGTTTTAATATTGCTGCGTTCAGCAAAAACATCCATCTGATGCAGGAACAATTTATGTTCCACCACCATCTGGTCTATGCCGGGCGTATTTTTGCGGAGATGCTCGAAATAAGTTTTTTCGTCGGGCAGCATATTGCCTGAGAGGTAGCGTTCAATTGCATCAAGTAAAATTGTATCTTCCATTACTCACCTATATTATATTGGGCAAAAAATAATTTCTTCAATCTCACCAGGCATTTATATTTCTGGTTCTTTGCATTGTCGGCATTGGTATAGCCAAACTCCGCCGCAATTTCCACCATGCCTTTCTTTTGTAAATAATATGATTGCAATAAACTCTTGCAAGGCTCGCCAAGGCTGTTCATCGCCCGCTCCATTATTGCAAAATCAGCATTTCTTTTTTCGTGTACTTCAAGGTCTTCTTCCACTGCCACAGTCTCTTCAAGGCCTTCATTTTGAGCCACAAATTTTCCAAGTTGCTGTAGTCGTTTAAGCCATAATCTCCTGCATACGGAATATACATACGTTTTAATTTGACAGGTTAATACAAATGATTCACTTTTCGCTTTTTCATACAGCGCTATCATTGCTTCCTGAAAAATATCACGGGCATCGTCATAAGAGCCATTGTTATTCAGGATGAAAGACTGAACCATATTAAAGTTGTCCTTATATATGGTCTCGATAGCCTTCGCATCGTTATTAGCCAATCCTTTTAAAAGTAACTGTTCGTTGCTGTCCGATTTCACTTTCTACTGTTTTTATACAGGATAGGGGTAAAAGTAACCCAATTTAATGCCAAAATAATTTTCCTGAAAAATTTTCAGAATGTCGGGTTACTTTTATCTGACCCGGGTATTAATAGAAAATTCACTCACAAAAAATTTCAAAAAAATGAAAAAATTGTTATTTGTAATCGCTCTTGGCGCATTCGCTGCTTGCGGTTCTGGTGCTTCTTCTACAGCTACATCTGATTCAGCTGCTGCTGCTGCAACTGCTGATTCTCTTGCAAAAGTTGCTGCTGATTCTACAGCTGCTGCTGCTAAAATGGTTGCTGATTCTACAGCTGCAAAAGCTGCTGCTGATTCTGCTGCTATGAAAGCTAAAGCTGATTCTGCAAAAATGAAGATGAGCAAGAAAGGTAAAATGTAATTTTCCCGTGCTGCTGGTGATTCCCGGTTTTGAGGCTCAAGCTTGCTGAGAGGTAGCAGCCCGTAATTCTTTTTCATATGGCAAGCAATCGTTAGAGGCCGTTCCGTTTTCACGGAATGGCTTTATTTTTTTCAATGAGAAAATGTTTTTAAACTAACATTTGTTTATTAATTGCCAAAAAAGTTTGCTGCCCGTTTCTTTAGTTCTATTTTTGAAATGCAATGAAAATATTGAACACATACTACGGCTTCTATTTCTTTTACTTTTATTTTAAAAGCGAAAGCCGGGTTGTGTTTGCAAAACTATAAGTTTCTAAAACCATCAACTACTGTCCCGGCTCACAAAATGAGCCGGGATTTTTTTTGTTATGAAAATGAAAGTGTCAATACAAGGTTATGAAGGCTGTTTTCATCAGCAGGCAGCAAGGCATTTTTTCGGAAGTGATGTGGAAGCCTTGCCCTGCGCCACTTTCCGCGATGTGATAAAAATAGCATCTAATAAAAAAGAAAGCGACGGCGGTGTGATGGCGATTGAAAATTCTATTGCAGGAAGCATTCTCGCCAACTATAATTTATTGCAAAAAAGCAATCTCAAAATTGTCGGCGAAGTTTATCTCCAGATCAACCAGCATCTTTTAGTAAACCCCGAAGTAAAACTCGAAGACATTCGTGAAGTGCATTCGCATCCGATGGCTTTGCAGCAATGTTTGCAATATCTCGACAAGCATAATTGGAAGCTTGTAGAAACAGAAGACACAGCACTCAGCGCAAAAAATGTGCACCAGCACAAGAGCAAACATATTGCTGCCATCGCAGGAAAATTGGCTGCCGAATTATTTCATTTAAAAATAATTGCGCCCAACATTCACACGATGAAAAATAATTACACAAGATTTTTGATACTGCAAAGAGAAGATACAGTGCAACAAATTCTCAATGTCAACAAGGCTTCTGTCAATTTTCACACAGACCATTCGCGCGGAAGTTTGGCAAAAGTGCTCACAAAAATTTCAGACGGCGGCATCAATTTAAGCAAGCTGCAAAGTTTCCCGATTCCCGGAAGCGATTTTAAATATAGCTTTCACGCAGACATGGAATTTGATTCTGTTGCGCAGTTCAATAATGTAATTGATTCAATAAAAACATTGACAGAAGAAATAAAAATTTATGGATTGTATGTGAAAGGAAAGTTTTTATAATTAGCAGGTGTGTTGATTAGCAAATTGGCAAATGGAGAAATTTAATTCGTTTAATTCGATAAAATTCGTGTAATAAAAAATGATACAAATAGCAAAACGCCTCGAAGGAATCGGTGAATATTATTTCTCGCAAAAGCTGCGCGAAATAGATGAACTGAACAAACAGGGGAAAAATATTATCAATCTCGGCATCGGCAGTCCTGACCTTCCGCCGCATCCTGATGTGATAAAAGTGTTGAATGAAGAAAGCGTGAAACCCAATGTTCATGGATATCAGAGCTATAAAGGCTCGCCTGTTTTGCGCAATGCTTTTAAAGATTGGTACAAAAAATATTATGCCGTTGACTTAAATGCAGACACGGAAATTCTTCCGCTCATCGGCAGCAAAGAAGGCATCATGCACATTTGTATGACGTATTTAAATGATGGTGATGAAGCGCTCGTTCCCAATCCCGGTTATCCAACTTACAGAAGCGCAGTAAAACTTGCAGGTGGTATTTGCGTTGATTATGAATTGAAAGAAAATAATAATTATTTTCCTGATTTTGATGAATTGGGAAAAAGTGATTTGTCAAAAGTAAAATTAATGTGGGTCAATTATCCGCAAATGCCGACGGGACAATTACCAACAAAAAAATTATTTGAGCAGTTAATTTCATTCGGAAAAAAACATGGTATTCTTATTTGCCACGACAATCCTTACAGTTTTATTTTGAATGAAAAACCGATGAGTTTGCTTGCAGTCGATGGCGCGAAAGATGTTGCAGTAGAATTAAATTCATTAAGCAAATCTCAAAACATGGCCGGCTGGCGTGTCGGTGTTTTATGCGGCGCGAAAGAGCGCATTGATGAAGTACTTCGTTTTAAAAGTAATATGGACAGCGGCATGTTTCTTCCGCTGCAACTCGCTGCTGCAAAGGCTTTGAGCCTTGGTGGTGATTGGTACGAAAGTGTAAATAAAATTTATAAACAACGCAGAGAAAAAGTGTATGAACTGCTTGACACATTGAATTGCGAATATTCTAAACAACAGGCTGGATTATTTATTTGGGCAAAAATTCCCGTAAAATATAAAGACGGTTATGCATTGAGCGATGATATTTTATACAATAAAAATGTATTTCTAACTCCTGGTGGAATTTTCGGAACGGTAGGAAATAATTTTGTAAGAATAAGTTTGTGCGGAAGCGTTGAAAGATTTCAAGAAGCGATAAACCGAATTAAGAATTAGTAATTAAAAAATTAAGAATGAGAGTAACAATAATTGGTGTTGGTTTAATTGGCGGTTCAATGGCTTTGTCATTGAAAGAGAAAAAATTTGCACCAAAAATTATCGGCGTAGATGCAAATAAAGAGCATGAACAAAAAGCATTAGCACTTGGTTTGGTGGATGAAATATTGCCGGTAAAAGAAGCCGTTCAAAATGCGGATATTATTATTCTCGCGATTCCGGTAAATGCATGCGTAAAATTGTTGCCGCAAATTTTAGATTTAATAAACAAGCAGGTTGTGATTGACACAGGTTCAACAAAAAATAATTTGATCGAAGCTGTAAAAGACCATCCAAAACGCGGAAGATTTGTAGCCACACACCCAATGTGGGGAACGGAATACAGTGGCCCGGAAGCCGCAGTACGCAATGCTTTCACGGGTAAAGCAACCATCATCTGCAACAAAGAAGAAAGCGATGCAGATGCGCTTTTGCTTGCAGAAAAATTATACGAAACACTTGGCATGTATCTCGTTTACATGAATGCAGCGGCGCATGATATTCATGTGGCTTATGTCAGCCATATTTCACACATCACTTCTTTTGCGCTTGCAAATACGGTACTTGAAAAAGAAAAAGAAGAAGATGCCATTTTTGAATTGGCAAGCGCGGGTTTTGAAAGTACCGTGCGTTTGGCAAAAAGTAATTCTGCGATGTGGGTGCCGATCTTTATGCAAAACAAAGAAAACGTGCTTGATGTTTTGAACGAACATATTTCTCAATTGCGAAAATTCAAAGCATGTCTGGAAAAGGAGAATTATGAATACTTGCAGGAGTTGATTGAAAATGCGAATAAGATCAGGAGAATCATTAAGTGATGTGCAAATGTGCGGATATGCAAATGAACGGAATTTGCATGCGTGAATTGCTCAATAGAATTACAGAACGCACAAGAGTTTCCAATTTACTGCTTCGACACGTAAATTGCGCAATTGGGATGCTATGAAATACGAATGCCGGTTCAAAAAAATAAATTTTAAAATGACAACGGGTAATAATAATAAAACGCTTTAAACATGCATAAACAGGCAAATATGGTCAATCGTGCAATGATGGTTACCTTTGCGCAAAATTTAAAAAATACAAGATGACATTTGAGAGTTTAGGATTAGAAGAAAGATTATTGAAAGCCGTGAAGGATCTCGGCTTTGTGGAAGCAACGACCATACAGGAAAAATCAATTCCCGTGTTGCTCAGCGGCACAAAGGATTTTATCGGACTTGCGCAAACAGGCACGGGCAAAACTGCTGCGTTTGGTTTGCCGTTATTGCAGATCATTGATGTTAACAAAAAATTCCCGCAGGCATTGGTGGTTTGCCCGACACGCGAATTGTGCATCCAGATTGTGAATGAAGTAGAGTTGTTTAAAAAATACAGTCCCGGAGTGAATGTTGTTGCGGTGTATGGCGGCGCGAGCATTGGCATGCAGGTGCGCGATATAAAACGAGGCGTGCAGATTGTTGTAGCAACTCCGGGAAGGCTGATCGATCTGATCGAACGCAAAGCGATCAATCTCGAACAGATCCAATATGTGGTGCTTGACGAAGCTGATGAAATGCTGAACATGGGTTTTCAGGATGATATTGAATTCATTTTGAAGAATACGCCAAAGCGTGAAAGCACCTGGCTTTTCAGCGCTACGATGCCGCCGGAGATCCGCAAAGTGAGCAAGCGTTACATGAAAGAACCTTTTGAAGTAACGGTCGGCAAAGCAAACACGGGAAACAAAAGTATAGACCATCAATATTATGTGGCGGCAGGCCACCAGCGTTACGAGACATTGAAACGTTTGATAGATTTTAATCCCGGCATTTACGGAATAATTTTTACCCGCACCAAAATTGATGCGCAATCTATTTCTGAAAAACTCACGCGCGAAGGTTATGATATTGATGCGTTGCATGGCGATCTTACACAACAGCAGCGTGATAAAGTGATGGGACAATTCCGCGACAAAACTTTACAATTACTAATTGCTACAGACGTTGCTGCGCGCGGCATTGACGTGGTTGGCATTACGCACGTCATCAATTATGAATTGCCGGATGACATGGAAGTTTACACGCATCGCAGCGGCAGAACAGGCCGCGCAGGGAATCTCGGCATTTGCATGAGCATTGTCAATTCGCGCGAGATCGGCAGGCTTCGCCAGATCGAAAGAATGGTGCAGGCGCCGTTTCACAAATTCGAGATTCCGAGCGGAAAAGATGTTTGCAGAAAACAATTCTTTTCTTTCATGGAAAAATTATTGCAAACAGATATCAGTCACGGCGATTATGAAACTTACGTGCCGATGCTCGAAGAAAAATTCAAGGATATCAGCAAGGAAGAAGTGTTGAAACGTGTTGCTGCCAGTGAGTTTGACAGGTTTTTGAAATATTATGAAAATGCAGGCGACCTCAATATGCGCGAAGACAAACGCGACAGAAGAGAAAGAATGCCGATTCGAAATGAACGTGGCGGCGAACGCAATTTTGAACGCAGCGGTGAGAAAAATTATCGCGACACAAAAGGGCGCACATTCAATAACGACAGCGGCGATTACATGCGCCTGTTTGTAAATCTCGGGACGAAAGATGGTTTTTACAAAGCAAGTTTTGTGCAATTTATTTTAGACATGAGCGAACTGCGCAAGGATGTGATCGGCAAAATTGATATGAAAGAAATGAACAGTTGGGTGGAAGTGGACAGAAATGCTGCAAACCAGATGATACGCGCCCTTGACGGAAAAAATTTCAAAGGCAGAAGAATAAGGATGAATGATGCGAACAGCAGGTAATCAGCAAATCGGTTAATTAGCAGATCAGCAAATGAAGTATTTGAAAAAAATTTTGTTGACCGGCAGTTGAATATGCATTGAACATCGTTGCGACGCTCCGTTCATCTTTCTGTTAAAAATTGAGCAATATGAAAAGAGTATTCCTTTTAATAATGACTTTTTTTATCACAGGTTTTATTTGCGCACAAACTTCAGCAATTGATACCGCCAGATTAAAAGCTTATGTCGGCAAAGAAGGCGTGGACACAATGACGGCAGATGATTTTTTGAATTATGGCAAAATAGAATTGAACGATCCAAAATTGCAGATCAGGTCTTACACTTTGACATTGCTTGGAATAAGTTGCACAGAATGTGAAATGTCTTATGAACAATTTAACAGCAATATGCTCAAGCGCGATTGGATCTCGAAAACATTAAATGATATGAATGTAAAATTGCTTCAGGCAACAATAGGTGATCTGAGGCTTTTTGATTCGGCAGGTCACGACATTACTTCAAAAAAAGAATTTACGTTCATACTAAAATATCAAACAAAGAATCCTTGAAAAATATATGCAGGCAACCCAACCAAATACAAAAGAAATAACACAGCAACAATGGAACAAACGGCCTTTGATCATTTCAGGGCCATGCAGTGCTGAAACAGAAGAACAAGTGCTGGAAACCGCAACACGCTTGAATAAAACAGGAAAGGTAGATATGCTTCGCTCAGGCATCTGGAAGCCGCGCACGCGCCCCGGAAGCTTTGAAGGCATTGGTACGAAAGGTTTGCCATGGCTGCAAAAAGCAAAACAATTAACAGGCCTTCCTGTTGCAGTTGAAGTGGCCACAGGCAAACAGGTGGAAGATGCATTGCACTTTGATGTTGATGTTTTGTGGATCGGTGCGCGTACGACCGTAAATCCTTTCAGCGTGCAGGAAGTAGCCGATGCGTTGCGAGGCGTAGATGTTCCGGTGCTTGTAAAAAATCCCATCAATCCCGATCTGGAATTATGGACGGGTGCTGTAGAACGTGTTGCAAAAGCTGGCATCAAACAAATTGGTTTGATACATCGCGGTTTCAGTTCTTACGGAAACACAGAATACCGTAATGCACCAATGTGGCATCTCGCGATTGAAATGAAAAGAAGAAATCCGACATTGATGATGATCAACGATCCATCACATATTTGCGGAAGACGCGATATTTTACTGGACGTTGCACAAAATGCCATTGACCTTGATTATGACGGTTTGATGATCGAAAGCCACATTGATCCCGACAATGCTTGGAGTGATGCAAAACAGCAGGTAACACCGGAACGCCTCGCTGAAATGCTTGACAGCATTGTGTGGAGAAGGGAAGATATTCCTTCGGAAGCCTTTCATGCAGAGATGGAAAAATTGCGCCAGCAAATCAATCAATTGGATGATGAACTGATGCAGATACTCGGGCAACGTATGATCGTGGCAGATAAAATTGGTGAATACAAAAAACAAAACAACATTACGATCCTGCAGACAAACCGCTGGAACGCAATACTGGAGCGTGCTTTCCTGAAAGGAGAGAAGCTGGGTTTGAGCAAAGAGTTCATCACAAAATATTTTGATGCCGTACACATGGAAAGTATCAGCCACCAGAATAAGATCATGAACGCTTGAGGAATTAGCAAATTAGCGGATGAGTTGATTAGCAGATGATGAACACGCGAATAATGAAAATGATTTGAGTAATGCTGAATCATATTCTTTTGCTCAATAGCTGCGGGATGGAAGTGGAAAGCACGGTGAAGGTTTTGTGCGTTGGATCTGTGCCGGACTTGAAACGGACAGCCCGAAATGAAGATGAGTAAAGCGTTTCAGCCGACAGCCACAAATTTATTTTTTCTCTGAAAGATAAATGATGACAAAAAAAATCATACAATTTTCCGGCAGTTCCACTTCATTTTATTTTGATGCATCCTTCGCGCATCTTGAAAAACTTGTTTCAAAAGACAATGCTGTCATCATCACAGATGAAAATATTTTTTCTCATCACGAAAAAAAATTCAAGGGCTTCAATACAATTGTTTTAAAACCCGGCGAAGCATTTAAAATACAACCGACTGTTGACAGCATCATTGAACAATTACTTGCATTTGGTGCAGACCGAAAAACATTTTTGATCGGTGTTGGCGGCGGCGTAATCACTGATATTACGGGATATGTTGCAGGTGTTTTTATGCGCGGGATAAAATTCGGTTTTGTGCCAACATCAATCCTGGCAATCGTTGACGCAGCAATCGGTGGCAAGAACGGCATTGATGTAGGCATCTATAAAAATATGGTTGGATTGATAAGGCAACCTTCATTTTTATTGTATGATCTTTCATTTTTAAAATCTTTGCCGAAAGAAGAATGGATCAATGGTTTTGCGGAAATAATAAAACATGCCTGCATAAAAGATGCTGCAATGTTTAAGTTGCTTGAGCAGACAAAGCTTACTGAATTTCAAAAGGACAAATCGTTGTTGAATAAAATTATTCAACGGAATGCTTTGCTGAAAAGTAAAGTGGTGCAGCAGGATGAATTTGAAAATGGCGAAAGAAAATTATTGAATTTCGGCCACACACTCGGCCATGCGATCGAGAACACTTATGAGATGCCGCATGGTCATGCCGTTGCAATAGGAATGGTAGCTGCGGCTTATTTGTCAAGAGATATTTTGGGTTTTAAAACGCCTGAAAAAATAGTTGCCTTGATTGAACGATACGGGCTTCCTGCTTTTGCCAAATTCAATGCTGCAGCGGCTTTGCAGATAATGCAGACAGACAAGAAAAGAGTTCGGAACGAGATACATTATGTGTTGCTTGAAGGCATTGGTAAAGGAATTATCAAGCCGCTGGCACTGCAACAAATTCAACCTGTTGTTGAACAACTTTCTACATAATTTATGCGGGCAATCATACAACCTTCAAATATCTCAGGTGAAATTTTTGCGCCTGCTTCAAAAAGTTCGATGCAACGCGCTTGTGCTGCAGCGTTGGTGCACAAAGGCATTTCTGTTATTCATAATCCCGGCATCAGCAATGATGATAAAGCTGCGATGAATGTAATCGAACAAATGGGTGCTCAATTGAAAATTAAAAATGGAGAGTTGATAATTGACAGCACTAAAGCTTTCATTCACTCACCATTTACCAATCACCATTCACCTGTTCAGATCAATTGCGGCGAAAGTGGTTTGGGCATACGAATGTTTGCGCCGCTGGTTGCATTGCATAAAAATGAGATCATCATTAACGGCGAAGGAAGTTTATTGACAAGGCCGATGGATTTTTTTGATGAAATATTTCCGCAGCTTGGTGTTGAAATTATTTCAAACAATGGAAGGCTTTCTTTAAAATTAAAAGGCCCGCTGCACGCAAAGAATATTGAAATAGATGGTTCATTGAGTTCGCAATTTTTAACAGGATTGTTAATGGCTTATTCTGCAGCTGACGCAGGTGATATAACCATTAAAGTGAATGATCTCAAGAGCAGGCCTTATATTGATCTCACATTAAAAGTGATGAAGGATTTTGGATTGAATGTGCCGGCGAATAATAATTATGAAACATTTTATTTTAAATCGTCGATTGTCAGTCGTCAATCAGCTATAATAAATTATACAGTTGAAGGTGATTGGAGCGGCGCTGCATTTTTATTGGTGGCAGGTGCAGTTGCAGGAAACATTAGTGTGAAAGGATTGGATATAAATTCCACACAGGCTGATAAAAAAATAATGGAAGTGCTGAAAGATTGCAGTTGCAATATTTCAATAAATGAGAATGAAATAAAAGTTGAAAAAAATATTTTGAAAGCGTTTCATTTTGATGCAACTGATTGCCCTGATCTTTTTCCGCCGCTTGCCGCACTCGCCGCAAACTGCAATGGCACAACGGTTATAGAAGGTGTGCATCGTTTGGCGCATAAAGAAAGCAACCGTGCATTGGCGATTCAGCAGGAATTGAAAAAGATGAATGTCGAAGTGGAACTGGATAATAATAGCATGAAGATCAGAGGCACCAAAAATATAAAAGGCGCAGTTGTTCATTCGCATCATGATCACAGGATCGCAATGATGTGTGCCATTGCAGGACTGAATGCAATTGGTGAAACTGTAATTGAAAATGCAGATGCGATCAATAAGTCGTATCCAAATTTCTTTGAACATTTAAAAATGTTAGGAGCAACTGTCTTAACTTCCAACATCTAACTTCAAGTATGAATTCATTTGGCCGCATATTTCGTGTAAACATTTTTGGCGAATCGCACGGTGAATGCGCAGGAGTCAATATTGACGGTGTTCCTGCGGGATTGCCTTTAAGTATTGAAGATTTTTCTGAAGATATCGAACGCAGAAAAGGCGGTATTCAAAAAGGTACAACACCGCGACAGGAAACTGATCTGCCCATTTTCAAAAGCGGCATTTTTAATGGCAAAACAACAGGTGCACCACTCACTATTTTATTTGAGAACAACAATACACGCTCTTCCGATTACGAAAAATTAAGAGCTGTTCCTCGTCCGGGGCATGCTGACTTTGTAGCGCATCATAAATTCGGCGGCTTCGAAGATTACAGAGGTGGCGGGCATTTCAGCGGAAGGCTGACGGTTTGTTTGGTTGCAGTTGGTGTGATTGCAAAAAAATTATTAGACCTCACCCCTAACCCCTCTCCTTTGGAGAGGGGGACGAAGCCTCAAACTCCGGGCTACATCACAAATAGTTTAGAGCAATGGAAAATACTGCACGGTTATGCAAAAGCAAACCGGCAAAACGCAACTGAGGCAGAGGCCATAATGTGGGAGCAATTGCGGAACAAAAAGATCAGCAACTGTAAATTCCGCAGGCAACATCCTGTTGCAGGTTACATTCCTGATTTTGTATGCCTGGAGAAAAGATTAATTGTTGAGATCGACGGAGGCTATCACAATGCAGAAGAACAAAAAGAATTTGATACGCTGCGTGCAGAATGGTTGATGGAACATGGATATACAATGCTTCGCTTCACCAATAATGAGGTGATAGAGGAACAGCAAAAAGTAGTAGAAAAAATTAGCCAACGGCTCTCTGAAATTGAAACTGCCAAAAATGAAACGCATCGCGGGGCCCTCTCCTTTGGAGAGGGTTTGGGTGAGGTCAAAATACAGATCAGATCAACCATCCTCGAGATCGGCGGCGAAACAGATCTTGAAAAAGGCTTGCAAAAAGCAATTGATGCGAAAGACAGTATTGGCGGCATCATTGAATGCCGTGTAACAAATTTGCCCATCGGTTTGGGTGAACCTTTTTTCGACAGTGCTGAAAGTTTGCTTGCGCATGCTGTGTTTGCGATTCCGGCAGTTCGTGCGATTGAGTTCGGGACAGGTTTTGCTGCAGCAAAAATGTTTGGCAGCGAACACAACGATGCCATTGAAAATATCAATGGTAAAACAAAGACCAATCATGCAGGCGGTATTGTCGGCGGCATCACCAACGGAAATGAAATTGTATTTCGCATTGCCATTAAGCCAACATCTTCCACGCCGAAAGAACAACAAACATTGAATTGGGAAACCAGTCAAATAGAAAATTTTTCTGTAAAAGGCCGTCACGATCTGTGCATTGCATTGCGCGTACCTGTCATCTTAGAAGCCGTGACAGCAATGGTTTTAGCCGATTTGATGTTGCTAGAGCAACGTATTCCGAGAATATTGCCGTGAAAAATTTTTAAGATTTTTATGGGCCAAGCGGCATTGCTGCTATGAATCTGCAGTGGCGTTGGCACCGTTGAAATGTTGTAATGCTATTGGGCAATTTGATGCAAGACCGTGCAACGAATTTGCCGTCATACCTGCGAAGGCAGGTATCTCTCGTCGTTTTTGCTGCATAAAATTTATGAGAAACCTGCCTTCGCAGGTATGACGGTTATGAAACCTGGCTTGGCATAGTCTCTCGCTATGTCAAACTCTATTCAAATCTCTGATTTGCGATAAAAATGCTACATTCTTTTCACTAACTGATTAGTTTTCAAATTATTACAAAACAGGAAGGCGTTTCCCTGCAGCTCGTTGGCGTTCCTGCGTTACGCGCGGGTGTCCGCGGGAAGCTCGCGGACACCCGTGAATTGCTCAGGGACGTCCGCGCGTTGCTCAGGAACGTTCCTGCGTTGCACAGGAACGCCAACGGATTGCGCGCGAACACCCGCGCGTCATTCGCGGGTGTTCGCGCGCAATATAAAAATGTCCGCGCGGAACGCGCGGACGTTCCTGAATGATTAAAGAACCTGAATTTGGTTGCCCAAACAGAATTACAAAACCTGAACGGTGCCAACGCCACTGCAGATTCATAGCACCAATGCAGCTTGGCCCATAAAAATCATTTCAAGGAAACAACGTGTGACAAATAAAAAAGCTGCTTCAAATTTGAAGCAGCTTTGTGTATGTGTACTTGAATTTAATTATTCAAATTTCAGATCCAATCCCAAACCGCGCAACTCGTGCACCAATACATTGAATGATTCAGGGATACCGGCTTTTGGAATATTGTCACCTTTCACGATCGCTTCGTAGGTCTTTGCGCGTCCGATGATATCATCAGATTTCAGCGTGAGCAATTCCTGCAAAATGTTGGATGCGCCATACGCTTCGAGCGCCCAAACTTCCATTTCACCGAAACGCTGGCCACCGAACTGTGCTTTACCACCAAGCGGCTGCTGTGTGATGAGGCTGTATGGCCCGATGGAACGTGCGTGCATTTTATCATCAACCATGTGGTGCAGTTTGATCATGTAGATCACACCCACAGTAGCTTTCTGGTGAAAACGTTCGCCTGTTTCGCCATCATATAAATGCGTATGTCCCATGGAAGGAATGCCTGCTTTTTCGCAGTATTCAGCAATTTCATCAACCGTTGCTCCGTCAAATATCGGTGTGGAGAATTTCAATCCAAGTTTTTTACCCGTCCATCCGAGAATGGTCTCATAGATCTGTCCGAGATTCATACGTGAAGGCACACCTAACGGATTCAAGACGATATCAACCGGTGTTCCATCTTCCATGAAAGGCATATCTTCAGCACGAACGATCTTTGCAACAATACCTTTGTTTCCGTGACGACCCGCCATTTTATCACCCACTTTCAATTTGCGTTTTACAGCGAGGTAAACTTTTGCAAGTTTCAACACACCTGCAGGTAATTCGTCACCGATGGAGATGTTGAATTTTTCGCGTTTGTAACGGCCGAGTTCTTCGTTGTATTTGATGCTGTAATTGTGCAACAGAATATTGATCTGGTCGTCAATTGTAGCGTCAGATGTCCAGCCCAAAGGATTAACGTTGAGATAATCGATAGTGCTGAGGTTTTTCACATTGAACTTCGCTGATTTGCCGATCAGCATTTCACCAAAATTATTGCTTACGCCTGCAGAAGATTTATCGCGGAGTAAAGTCTGCAATTTGCTGAGCAATACTTCTTTCAGATCATCTGCATTTTTTTCATGCACTTTCTCAATTTTTTCCAACTGTGCTTTTTCACGGATCTTTCCGTTCTTGTCTTTTTTTGCGCGCTGGAATAATTTTTTATCGATCACCACACCTTCAGTTCCGTTCGGCGCTTTCAGTGAAGCATCTTTTGCATCGCCAGCTTTATCGCCAAAGATCGCGCGAAGTAATTTTTCTTCAGGAGTAGGATCGCTTTCACCTTTTGGAGTAATTTTTCCTATCAAAATATCGCCTTCGCGAACCTGCGCACCAATTCTCACAATACCATTTTCATCAAGGTCTTTTGTTGCTTCCTCAGAAATATTCGGAATATCCGGCGTCAATTCTTCTTCACCCAATTTTGTATCACGAACTTCAAGTTCATATTCATCGATGTGAACAGAAGTGAACCAATCTTCACGCACCACTTTTTCATTGATCACAATTGCATCTTCAAAATTGTAACCTTTCCACGGCATGAATGCAACCTGTAAATTTCTTCCTAAAGCAAGTTCGCCGTCTTTTGTAGCGTATCCTTCTGTTAAGAAATCACCTTTCTTCACATGCTGTCCTTTTTTAACAGCAGGACGAAGATTGATGCAGGTTGATTGGTTTGTTTTAATGAATTTGGTGAGTTTATAGATCTGTAAATCTTCTTCGAAACTTACCAAACGGTCGTTGTCATTTCTGTCGTAACGAACATGTATTTCTTTTGCATCCACAAATTCTACAACGCCGTTTCCTTCAGAATGGATCTGGATACGTGCATCGCGCGCAGCTTTTGCTTCGAGACCTGTACCAACAATTGGATTTTGCGGCAAGATCAGCGGAACGGCCTGGCGTTGCATGTTTGAACCCATCAATGCACGGTTGGCATCATCATGTTCAAGGAACGGGATGAGAGAAGCACTTAAACCAACGATCTGGTTTGGTGCCACATCCATGTATTCAACATCTTTTTTATCAAGGATCGGGAAGTCGCCTGTTTCGCGGCTGACAATTTTTTCTTCTACAAAATTTCCTTTATCATCCAGCTCAGTATTGCTTTGTGCAATTCTTGCAGTGTCTTCTTCTTCTGCACTCAGATATTTCAAATGCTTCAGGTCAACTTTGCCTTCTGACACTTTGTGATAAGGCGTTTCAATAAAGCCCATATCATTAATCTTTGCATGCACGCAAAGTGTAGAGATCAAACCGATGTTTGGTCCTTCCGGTGTTTCGATCGTACACAATCTTCCGTAGTGCGAATAATGTACGTCACGCACTTCAAAGCCTGCACGTTCGCGGCTTAAGCCACCTGGCCCGAGCGCGGAAATACGGCGTTTATGTGTTATTTCTGACAACGGATTTGTCTGGTCAAGAAATTGAGACAACTGTGATGTTCCGAAGAATGAATTGATAACTGAAGAAAGCGTTCTCGCATTGATCAGATCAACAGGAGTGAAGACTTCATTGTCACGAACATTCATTCTTTCACGGATCGTTCTTGCCATACGTGCAAGACCAACACCGAATTGTGCGTACAATTGCTCACCAACAGTGCGAACGCGACGGTTGCTCAAGTGATCGATATCATCAATTTCGGCTTTCGCATTGGTTAAGCGAACGAGATATTTTATTATTTCAATGATATCTTCTTTCGTCAAAACTTTATTTTCCAGTTTTTGATGAACGTCGAGTTTGCGGTTGATCTTGTAACGGCCAACTTCGCCGAGATCGTAACGTTTATCGCTGAAAAATAATTTGTCGATGATGCCGCGTGCAGTTTCATTATCAGGAGCATCAGCGCCGCGTAACTGGCGATAAATATGCTGAACAGCTTCCAACTCGCTGTTGGAAGTGTCTTTATTCAATGTATTATATATAATGGCATAATCGCCGCCAACATCTTCGCGTTGAATAAAAACGCTTTTTGCATCAACTTCAACAATGGTGTCTATTGCTTCTTCATCAAGAATGGTATCGCGTTCCATCACGATCTCATTACGTTCGATGGAAACCACTTCACCGGTGTCTTCGTCCACAAAATCTTCTACCCATGTTCTTAAAACACGTGCAGCTAATTTTTTGCCGAGATGTTTATGCAAAGATTTTTTGTCGGCAGGAACTTCAGTTGCCATTCCAAAAAGTTCGAGAATGTCTTTGTCCGTTTCAAAACCGATTGAACGCAATAATGTAGTAACCGGGAATTTTTTCTTACGGTCGATGTATGCATACATTACGTTGTTGATGTCGGTTGCAAATTCCATCCACGCACCTTTGAAAGGAATAACGCGGGCAGAATAAATTTTTGTTCCGTTCGGGTGAACTGATTGCCCGAAAAATACACCCGGAGAGCGATGCAATTGAGATACAACAACGCGTTCAGCACCATTGATCACAAAGGTTCCGCGTGGGGTCATATAAGGAATATTTCCTAAGAAAACATCTTGGACAATCGTCTGGAAATCCACGTGTTCTTCATCGTTACAACTGAGGCGCAATTTCGCTTTCAGTGGCACAGCATAAGTTAGACCGCGTTCCATACATTCTTCAATGGTATAGCGTGGCGGATCGATAAAATAATCCAGGAATTCGAGCATGAAGATGTTGCGCGTATCGGTAATAGGAAAATTTTCCTTGAATACGCGGAACAAGCCTTCCACATTGCGTTTATCAGGTGTGGTCTCAAGCTGGAAAAACTCGCTGAAAGATTCTAACTGGATGTCTAATAAGTCAGGGGTTTCCGCAAGGTGTTTTGTTTTACCAAAGCTAACCCTGTGTTGCACTTTTGTTGATGACATAGATGTATTTAACCGGTTTTACTTGTAAAATTCTGGGAGAGAAATCAAGGGTAAATGGCCATTCCCAAGGATTCTTTATGTTTAGCCCAAAATAAAGGAGTGCAAAGTTATGTAATTGTAAGCAAAGGAGAAAAACAATTTTTATGCCTGAATGTGAAATTTTGAGAAATGGTTTTAACAAAATACTATCAATGAAAATCCTTTCCTGTTTAAACTTGCTTTATTTACTTCTATCTGACTACAAAATAATTTTTTTATGAAAAAAATCTTTTCTTTTATAATGCTGATAACGATAGTTGGAATTTCAGCACCTAAAGCACAGGTCATCATCGGCGGCGGCGGATATTATGGTGGAGGCTACTACCATGGAGGCGGTTATTATCGCCCTCCGGTAAGACGCAGACCGACCTACATACAACAAAGGCCGTTGCCACCTTTTCAGCCATCTGTATATATAAATATCGGTTATGGCTTTCCCAATCTTGACAAAAACCAGCTTGCAGCTTTCCCTCAGACAGATTATATGGGCAATGTGAGCACACAAAACGGCCCTTACCTCGGCTCAATCGATTACAGGTTCAGCCGTTATATGAGCATTGGTGTATTGGGGACTTATGGAAAAATAACAGCACCATATTACAGCTATGCAACGCAGTCAAATACGCCTGATTTTACAGGTACACTTGAAAACTGGAGTTTAATGGTGAATATCATGAGTTATATACCTGTTTATGACAACCATGTAGAACCTTATTTCAGGGTGGCATTGGGCGCGAATAATGTGATACAGCAAAGCTATCAGGATGCAAGTGGAGCTTCAGTGCCGTATATTGACAATACCAGCGAGTTTGCTTACCAGCTTTCTTTCGGTGCAAGGTTTAAATTATCTCCGAACGCCGGCTTCTTCCTTGAAGCAGGATATGGAAAATACATCGCATCGGGCGGATTGTCATTCAAGTTTTAAAGAGCGGTCTTTGTTTGTTGAATAAACACCGGAAACCACATTGTAAATTCAATGTGGTTTTTTAATTAAAATAACCGTACTTTTGCATCCCCAAAAAAGGGTGCCTGATCTTTTATCAGACAAAACATTACCCACAAGGCCCAACAAGTTTCTGCCCGTGCAGAACGCCAGCAGGGTGTAATCTTGTAACAGGATTATCAAAATGCCAAAAACAAAAACAAACTCCAGCGCAAAGAAGCGCTTCAAAGTGACCGGAACAGGAGAGATCACTTTTCAAAAAGCTTTCAAACGTCACATACTGACCAAGAAATCCAAAAAACGCAAAAGGTCTTTAAGAGAAAAAGGCGTTGTTGGACCGGCAAACAAAGATTTTGTCATGCGTTTGCTGCGTTTGAAATAAAAAATTTCAAACCATAAATCTCTAAATTTTTTTTATCACCATTTCAGCATTGCAGGAAATTTAAAATCTGCGGTCTGCAATTAAAAATATTAAAACATGCCACGTTCAAAAAATGCAGTTGCATCAAGGGCAAGAAGAAAGAAGATCTTAAATAAAGCGAAAGGCTTTTACGGCAAACGCAAAAACGTTTATACCGTTGCAAAGAATATTGTAGAAAAAGGGATGACCTACAGCTATGTAGGCCGCAAAGTAAAGAAGCGTGAATACCGCACATTGTGGATCGCACGTATCAATGCTGCCGTGCGCGAAGAAGGGCTTACTTACAGCGAGTTTATTGACAAGCTGAATAAAAAAGGAATTGACCTTAACCGCAAAGTGCTTGCAGACCTTGCAATGAATGAACCCGCAAGTTTTAAAGCGCTGATCAATTCAGTAAAGTAAGCTGCAATTTTTTTTAAATATCACGGGAATGAAATTTCATTCCCTTTTTTATTTCATATCATTCAAAAAACTATTTTTGTGACGTTTAAAAAATCTTCCTCACAAAAAATATCAACTGACCCGGAAAGATGAACAATACTTACACCGACCTGGTGAAACAAACCTTCCACTTTCCGCAAGAAGGTTTTGCAGTAAACGATGATGGCTACCTCGAATTTAATGACCTTGACCTGAAAGCCCTGATTGATAAGTATGGCACGCCGATGAAGCTGACCTATCTGCCCAAAATAGGCATGCAGATAAAAAAGGCGAAAAAAATGTTTGCCGAAGCTTTTAAAAAACACAAGTACGAAGGAAAATATTTTTATTGTTATTGCACCAAAAGTTCGCATTTCTCTTTCGTGGTGGAAGAGGCATTGAAGCATGAGATCCATCTTGAAACTTCTTATGCTTATGATCTTGATATCATCAAACGGCTTTATGAACGACGAAAGATCAACAAGGATATTTTCATTATCTGCAATGGCTTCAAACAAAAGAAATATACTTCACGCATTGCAAAGCTCATCAATACAGGATTCAAAAATGTAATTCCGATCCTTGACAACAAAGATGAATTGCTTGCCTATAAAAAAAGTGTGAAGCAGCCTTTCAAAGTTGGCATTCGTGTAGCTGCTGAAGAAGAACCAAGCTTTCCGTTTTATACATCAAGGTTGGGAATACGCGCAAAGGATATCCTAGAATTTTATGTGGATGAAATTGAAGGTTATGAAGATAAGTTTCAATTAAAAATGCTGCACATTTTTTTAAACAAAGGCATCAAGGATGATATTTATTATTGGAGCGAACTGAATAAAGTGATCAATCTTTATTGCCAGTTGAAAAAGATATGCCCGGAATTGGATTCAATAAATATCGGCGGTGGTTTTCCTATAAAACATTCGCTGGCTTTTGAATACGATTACCAGTTCATGATTAATGAGATCGTTGGCAACATAAAAAAAGCCTGCAAAAAAGCGAAAGTGCAGATGCCGAATATTTATACAGAATTCGGAAGCTATACCGTTGGTGAAAGCATGGCGCATATCTACAGTGTGATCGGTGAAAAAATACAGAACGACCGAGAGTGCTGGTATATGATCGATTCATCTTTCATCACTACATTGCCCGATACATGGGGAATTGGCGAAAAATTCTTATTGCTGCCGATCAATAAATGGGATGAAGAATATCACCGTGTAGTGCTTGGCGGCATCACATGCGACAGCCATGATTATTACGATTCTGAAGAACACATCAATGAAGTATTTCTTCCGAAAATAACTGCGGACGGAAATGGAATAATCAAACCAACCACTGAAAATAAATCAAAGGAAGAACCTTTGTACGTAGGTTTTTTTCATACGGGTGCTTATCAAGATCAGATCAGCGGATACGGCGGAATCAAGCATTGTATGATACCATCACCCAAACATATTATTGTAGAACGTGACAAGAACGGCAAGCTGATCGACTGGGTCTATGCAAAAGAACAGACTGCACAAAGCATGCTAAAGATACTTGGATATTTGAGGTAATTTAAAATTTCGGGCACGGCAATCCTTTGTTGTGAGATTTCTTGGCAATATAGATCACCGAAACTTCAACACCACCCTGGCTTTCAGAGGCTGTATTGAGATCTGATGTATTTACATCGTACGAAAGTCCGAACCTTAATCCGCCATACTCAAGCCCCACATAAGGAATGATTGCATCGCCAACTCTCATCCAGCTTCCGACATAAAAATTTGTTTCATCAGTTGCACCTTTGTTTGCAACATTAAATTCCAGTGCGCCACCAATAACAGTTTCGTGAGCGCCTGCCTGCGTGCTGAAAAGGCCGCTTAAATTAAGTGTTGTAATATCTCCCACGGGAAAATAACCACCTGCATGAAAAGTAGCTCTTGGATATAACAGATACAATGCACCTGTGAATTGCTGTTCAGGTCGATTGATGTGATAGACACTTACGCCTGCATAAAAATCATTGTTGTCATTTGTACTTGTAGTGAAAAGAACACCCGCATTCAGATCAAAATAACTGCTTTGAAGTGTTGCACCGTTAAAGATCTCGGAAGTAACGCCTGTAAAACCAAGTGGCGTCAGTTGATCCTCAAATTTCAAATTGGATGTGTTGATCATCATATTGGCATACGTGGCCTGAAAGCCAAAGCCCAATTGAGTATAGCCATCTTCGTCAAGTCCTTTTTGAAATGCTGTGCCTGCAGAAAGATAATTGAAATTAACTGCGCCGTTCGCACTTTTATCAGAGTATCCCATCAAACCAACTCCCCATGTATCGTTGCTTGCAATTTTATTTTGAAGAATGGGAAAATCAATCGAAACAGTTTCTGTCACATACGCCCGGTTGATCGTTGGCCACTGATCGCGATAATCTCCTGCAACACGCACGTCACCGTCAAACTTTCCGATAAATGCAGGATTCAATGTAAGCGGTGAAGAATAGAATTGCGAAAAATGCGGATCCTGTGCAAAAGATGCATCAATTGAAAGGATAATAAATGTGAGCGCAAGAACAAACCTCATCAGCAATTTTTAACGGCGATAAAATTAACGATTAATGTGTGTAAAAATTATTTTACATGAATGAATTAACAAATGAAAACTCACGATTGTGCCTTTATACCGAAAGAAAGGTCTCCTGCATCACCCAATCCGGGAACAATATAACCTTTTGCAGTAAGTTCATCATCAATATCACCGCACCAGATCTTTACTTCATTGCCTATTTCACGTTGCACAAAATCGATTCCCACACTGCACGCAATTGCAGTCGCAATATGTATCTCTGCAGGGTTGCCTTCTTCTTTCATGGCGATAATTGTTTTTACCAAAGATGCGCCTGTTGCAAGCATCGGATCACTGATGATCAAAATGCGCCCATCAAGCGGCGGGCAACTTAAATATTCAAGGCTGATGTCGAAAGAGCCGTCCCGTCTGTGTTTGCGGTATGCCGATACAAATGCATTGTCTGCTTTATCAAAATAATTCAACATCCCCTGGTGCAATGGCAAACCTGCGCGCAGAATAGTTGCAAGCACGGGTTGCTCTTTCAAAACGCTGCTGTTGTGTATGCCGAGCGGTGTTTGTATTTCCACTTCCTGCCAGGGCAAAGTCTTGCTTATTTCATAAGCAATGATCTCGCCGACGCGTTCCAGGTTTCTGCGGAAACGCATTCGGTCTGCCTGGATCGTTGTATCGCGCAACTCGCTGATCCAGTTACTTACCAAACTATGTTTAATACTGAGGTTGATGAGCATAATGCTAAGGTAGTAATTAGATACAAGCAATCAGCAGCCGGATAAGTATCATCAACAATAATAAATTAAGAAGTTCTTCTGCTTTTAGTCGATCTCGCAACGATCTTACAACCGTACCAAATTATTTTTGATCGCATACATCGCAAGGCCAACGCGGGTCTTGAGATCAAGTTTTTCGCAAAGATTATCCCTGTATCCTTCAACGGTGCGGACACTTAAGTACATTTTATCCGCAATTTCCTTATAAGTCATTTCCGTGCACACGTATTTCAAAAATTCGAGTTCACGTTCAGAAAGATTTGCAAAAGTGCCGGTTGTATTTTTCTGTTGTGTCAATTGATTCACATTGTTCATCACTTTCCGCGTGATCAGTTCATTATAAAAATACCCGCGGCTCATTACTTCGTCGAAAGCAAGTTTCAGTTCTGCCGGCTCTGCATCTTTCAGCACATAACCTTTTGCACCGCTCCTGATCATTTTAATGATTGCAGTCTCTGCATCCATTGTGCTGAGTGCAAGTATCTTTATTTCAGGGTAATTGTTCTTCAACCATTCCGCAGTTGCATAACCGTCCATCTCCGGCATATTGATGTCGAGCAAAACAATATCAGGCAATTGTTTCGGGTTGATGTGTGCGATCAGATCCTTTCCGTTTGAAGCATCGAACAATACTTTGTAATTCGGAAAAAGATTGATGAGCACTGCCAGCCCTTTTCTGAAAAGTGCATGGTCATCTGCAATGGCTATATATCTTTCGTCAGGCATAAGGTGTCGTTATCGTTATGGTGGTGCCTTTATCAATGATGCTGTTCACGCTTGCTTCGCCGCCGATCAGTGCTGCACGGCTGATGATGTTCTGCAGTCCGAGCCCGGCTTTTTTATCCTTCGATATGTCCGTGTCAAAGCCCGTGCCGTTGTCAGCGATCTCTATTTTCAAATGATCTGAGTTGTAAAAGAAACAAAGATTCACCGAACTTGCTTTGGAATGTTTGATAATATTTTGCAGGCTTTCCTGGATGATGCGGAAAACAATCAGCTTCTTTTCACTTTCTATGTTCTGTTCATCGCCTTCTGTGCGTAAAGATGCCAGCATGATACCTGTGCGCGAGATACGTTGCAGTTCGTGCCCTGCCATTTCAGGAAGACTTGCCAATTGTATGCGTTCACTGTTCAAACTCTTTGCAATATCACGCAGATCCGTCATGGCTTTGCTTACACTGTCCTTTGCATCTGCAAGCATGGTCTTATCAAGTGTCTCACTTTGGTCAATGATGTTGAGCTGCACTTTTGCAAGGCTCAATATCTGCCCAACATTATCATGGATCTCTCTGCTGATGGTGTTAAAGGTCTGCTCCTGCATTTCGAGTTGGGACTTCAATAATTGTTCAGTGTATTGTTGCTGAAGGGTTTGTTTTTCTTCGTAAAATTTTTTCTTGCGATTGTTGAAATACGCAATAAGCACAAGAATAAAAAAACCTATCAATAAAAAAATGATAATCGTAATTACAACTCCCGTTACTATTTGGTAGCTCTGTTCCTGCATAAGAATGCGATTGTTAAACTGCCGTAAAATAAAATATTTAAACCGCCATTGATCTCTGAATAAATATTAATGCAGGTCGCTTGATAAAAATCTCTTAATCCGTTTAAAAAAGAATATAAAACAATATTGCCGAGAGAATAAAAAAGTAACCCATTTGCAAGCCAAAAATATTCATATTGAAACAGATCCCTGAATACTTCTTCCGTTAATATATTATATAGAAAAAAACACGCAACAGCTGCCAATAATATGTCTTCCGATACTTCACAATATGCAGCATAATTTACAAACCCTTCAAGAAAAAACATATCTATTAAGCTTGCAATTATAAATAGAGTGGCTATTCCATACAACTTTGTTTTAGTTTTGGCCATTGGCTCTTTTGCAAAGATCCAAATAAGAAAAGGCAATGCTACAAGCAATAGAATATTGAATATCCAGTTATTGTTCTTCTGCAAATAGAAATGTGCATGCCATCCAATGGTTTCAACGATTATTGTGAATAGTAAGAATAAAATAAAAAGCCTCCATATACCTGTTCTTTTTTTGAGAAGGAATATGGAAGCTATAAAAGCGCACCATTCAGCAATCCCGGTCATATTAAAATAAGCAGCGAGCATCTGATTTTATTATGGCCAGAGCTGACCGGCATCGTAAGAATTTCCCATAACCGCTGCTCCAGTGTCGTCTTTGCCGCTTATTCCAGTGTGATCATAAATTTGGTCCTTTTGTGCTTTCAAGCCATCCAAATAATAATCGTATACCTGCTTAGTCTCAGTATTTAATAGTGTAGGAATAACATAAAAATCAAATTTTCCATTGTCATTTTTATGCCAGTAAAATCCTAACACCCATTCGTATTTTGTTGGCCAGTTACTATTTTTATTTTTCTCTTCTTCAGTTAATATTTTTTTGTATTGATTTCTTAAGTAACTGGTGATTTCTTTTGGTGTATACCAGACACCACTCTCTTTATAACTACAGGGATTCTGGTTTTGATCTCTAAATTTTCCAATATTTTCTTTGATTTTAATGTCATTGTTGTTGTGTATAAATCTCTCTGTGCTAATTAAAGGTAACAGAATATAAAAAAAAGCATTATATAACAATAAGCTAGTAAGGCCACCGATAGATAATGGTCTCCAGTTATCGTTCAAATAACTGATTAAGTTTTTTTTTGATTTACTCATAACATTAGTTTTAAAGGGTTTGAAAATTAATTACTGAATCTACATCCTATAAATTCTCCCCGCAAGTTCCACATCAATTAAATTTTAAGCAACTGTGTTTTTACGCAGTTTTTTACCGTAGAAATACGGTGGCAAACTGCGTGTTTTCACAGTTGTATTGCTCTTTTCAGCAAAATAGTTTTGTGTAACGATTGAATAACAATCTTACCCGAAAGCCGAAAAGGGTTGATAAAGAGTAGGCAAACCTTAAACTTACTGTTATGAAAAGGATATTTCTGATTATAGCTAACATGCTAATTTTAGCTCATGCTTATTCGCAAGACAAACCTAGAAGATTCATAAAACCACTAGCAATGTGTCCAATAAATTATGGGACCATTTCAACTTTAGGGTTAACTAACGAGAGTCAGATTACAATAAAAATTATAACAAAAGACTCTATCACATTTTCCCAAAATCAATCGATACCTCCAGGAGCAAAACTCACAAATGTTCCAAATCAGTTTAAAATTGTAGACACAACTTTTGGTTACTCAGTATTATCTGCGAAAGGATTAGCATTTGATGTTGTTCAGCAAATTGGTACATTCAGTATTATTAAATTATGGAATTATAAGCGTTCCTCATCAAAAACAAAAGATCAGATTTCAGAATATACTTTTTACGAGAATTATTATTCTGAGAATGTTTATAATTTAATTCCAAAGCAAATTACGGGAATAAGACCTCTTGAACTTGATTCCACAAATAGTTCGAATAAATCAGTTGATCCCAGTAAAGACTATTATTTAGTAAAAACCGACGATTTAAATGAGAAGTCAGAAGAATTCGATTATGAAGCAGGGACGTGGAATTTGGGCTCTATGTATTTGCCAGTGAAGCTAAGACCCTTCGCTACAAAGTCAGCTTCATTTGATTTTACATCTGATTTTGCAGTAGGTACAAGCGTTTCTTATACATTTCATCATAACATAAAAAATGATTGGACCACAAATTTACTTATTTACGCAGGTGTTTCTTCGATAAAAGTTGATTCAGCAGTTGCCAACGACTTGCCAACAAATGCTTACAAGACTACTCAAAATATTACAGCTTTCAGTCCTGCTATTGGCCTATATTGGGAGAAAGCAAATATTCAAATTGGTTTTGTAGTAGGAATGGATTTTCCCGCTGGTACTTTACAAAAAACATGGGTATATAGAAATATGCCCTGGATAGGTTTAAGCGCAGGCGTAAGCCTATTTAAAATAACTAATAACACTAGCAGCAAGGCAGGTAATAATTAGTAAGTAGTTCAATTTTTTTATTAAACCTGTACGGAAAAAATACCGCACAGGTTTTTTTATTAATTTCTTTTCCCATATCAAATATTCATATTATATTCGTTTTTCAAAGTTGAGAAACACAAAAAGCTGACCACTTTATTTGTTCCCTTTCTGCTCTCTTCCCTCAAAAAAACTTTATACGGAAAATGCAGGCGTATAAAAACGTTTGTAATTCACCTGTCATTTAAAAAATAACAGTTGACATCAGTAAAACAGCATCCTGCAGCGATTAAAATTTATCCTGCATGGATAAAATGAAAGCTGACATCGATTAAATAATGGCTGATTGCGATAAAATTGAAACTGACAACGCTTAAAGTTCATCTGGACACCAATAAAATGAAATTGGCATTGTTTAAAGTTTATTTGATACGCATAAAATGAAACCTAACATCACTTAAAGTTTATCTGACACCAATAAAATAAAACCTGTCATTCAAAAAAATAATGCTTTCCTATTTTTTAACCACAAAATCTGCTCATTATGACTAACAGACAAACTTCTCAAACAAACATGTTCAACAAAGTTTCGCTCTTTTTCAACAAGTATGAAACTACACTCTCCGTTTTTTTGCCGCTGTGGATGATCGTAAAACAATTCTTTACTTACATGGACAATCTTGACAGCCTTCTGCAGCAGCAGCAAACAGAAACAAAAGGCGAGACAAAGAATAAGATGCTGCTGTTGCAATTGATGTCTGCCGCATTGCTTCCGCTTGCACGCAAAGCGAGGGTATGGTCTGCCCAGCAGCAAAATATGACGCTTGAAGAGTTATTTAATGTCACTGAAAGTGATTTTACTGCGGCCAAGCTGGCTACCGTTACACTTGCGCGCAATATATTGGCTGGCCTAAACGCCAATGCTGCCGACCTGCTTGCGATGAATGTAACTGCGCAGCAACTTACTGATGCCGGCACAGCCATTGATAACTTTGAAGGTTCGCTTGGTTTAACGGCACAGGCGCAAAACGTTGCCAAGAGCGGTACACAGGGATTGGCGCAGGTCATCAATGATATTAACGCATTGCTGCGTGATATTGATGACCTTCTTATTGCAGAATTTTCCGCATCAGAGCCGGGTATTGTGACTGAATATAAGAACAACCGCATCGTAGGCAACAGCGTGAGTCGCCATACCACACTCACCCTGCATGTATATGCAGATGCTGCTAAAACACAGCCCATCTCCGGTGCTGTAATTACATTAAACAGAAAGAACCTTAGCACCACCACAGATCTGCAGGGTACTGGCGTAATAGAAAAATTTAAAAGCCGCGACGTGATTGCAACCGTAAGCGCTGCAGGTTTTGCTGACAGCACTGTGCCTTTTACCATTAAGAACGGACAGCATGTTGAAATGGATCTGGTGATGGCTGCAGGTGCACCATTGCACCAGGGATAATGTTTTTTTTATACTGTATAATAAAAGCCTTGCGTGATGCGGGGCTTTTTTTGTTTGAAGAGACGCCAACAAAAGCACAATAAAGATTTGTGAAAATGAAAAGTAACTATTTTAAAAGTTAATTATTTTTGGTTGCTATTTTAATAATTAAACTTTTGATTACAGGAAAAAGGTCATTATAAAGTTCTTTTTTATCTTTTGGTATATCTCCTTCTTCGGTGGCCATTATATAGATTAATGCTTCAGGAACTTTTAAAGCAGCAGATAATTTTACCAATGTAGTTTGATTAGGTCGATTACCGCTTTCAATTTTTGAAAGAGCAGCTTGAGTTATGTTGACATTTTTTGCCAATTCTACTTGACTTAAACCTTCTTGCTTTCTAAGTTCCTTAATTGCATTACCAATATTCATAAATGTGAAATTTTAACTCCGATTCCAATTAATGGTACTAAAATTTTTAAAAGTTGAATTAGTTGTTCTGTTGTATGCTTTTTTTTAAGAATTGTAATTGCATATTTTACTGCATCTCTTTGTTCTCTGGTTAATGAATTGTTTTCAAGAGTACTTTTCAGAAATTCAATTTCAATTTTGCTTTCCATAAAAAAATATTTAAATGATTTAATAATCTTATCGTTAATCTTTCTTTTGATGAAAGATTAGCAATATTTGATTCATCATCCATATTTTTAAAATAGAAACTCATTAATTTTCTAAATTGATTTCTTAGATCACGTTTAATCTTAAAGTAAAATATTCGTTTTAATTGATATAGACGACTCTTTATGTAGGCCGTGTATTTTTGCAAGTTTGATTTTTCTTCAAGAGGAAATATTTCCCAATCAAGTATACTATAATATTCTTCACTTTTTGCGGTACAATAAAATTCAAATTCTAAATTTCTCAGTATTAATCCTTCAGCTTCATTATAGTTAATAGATAAATTTTCAGATAGAATTATTAGATTTTGAAGTAATTCAATTCTATGTGCTGTATAATTATTTAATGGATATAAAGAAGAAGAAAAATCATCTGTGTAATAGTTTTTCAATAACCTTTTATAAGAATAAAACTTTTTTCTGTATTCATTCGATTTATCCCAAGAATCAAGTGATGCTAAGGTTAAGGATAGATCTGATGTTTTATTAAAATATAAATTTGGAACATTACATAGTGTAAATTTTTTATTACTTGTGATCCGTTTTAATTCTTTTGAAAGAATTTCAATTTCTTCTTGTTGATTTTGTAGAATAAAAATATCATAAGGAACTGGCATAACTGAAAATTATAAAGCAAAGATAAAATTAATTAATTTATATAACCAAAACAATATAATTTATAATTTCTTTTTTTATTCACAACCAATATTCCAAATGCATTCAGGGTGGAAACGGATATAAAAAACGATATAGAAAAGCTTCTTTCTAAATAAAAAGTACCGATACATGAGGATATCCATTCTTCAATACCGCTAAACAGCTTCCCGTAAAAATACGCTACGCAATTCCCGTCTTTCTGCGATTGACTTCGCCTTTTGGCAAGGGTAGTTTTGTCTTGTGATTGAAACATCGATCATCCCGCAAGCCGAAAAGGGAATAAAGAGTAGGCGATCCCAAAAAAGTACTTTATGAAAACAGCTATTAAAAGACTGATCCGCTTTTTGATCAATGGAAGTGAATTGCAGGCAGGGAAGCATTACAGCATCCTTCCTTCAAACCTTTAAAAAAAATTTGCGCAGCAATGTTTTCACAACCCTTATGTTGAAAACATTGCTGCCGCATATTTAAAGAAAAGCTGACAGATGAATTTAGTGAGGTCTTTGTTGTGTAGCTACTTTAAAAATTGTGCATTTTAATTACAGTTTTTCTATCCAATGCTATCGCAATGCCATTTTGCTGCAATATTAGTCCCGCCCTGTTAATATGCGTGGCTGCAATTCCCTGTAATATGATCCCGATCAGGCTTACGGCAGTACCAATAAGTATCACGGGTCTGTTGTTGTCGTTGCTGTTGTTTACGGTAGCTCCTAATATGATCGCTGCAGCACCGCCACCCTCTAATACAAATCCTGTATTCTGCAGCCACGCATATTTTCTTAATTCAGCCCCGGTCTTAAAGAAAACTCTTTTTACAGAATCCATGGAAGATGCTTGTGCATGAACAAAGAAAGGAGCGACCACCAGTAACAGGAATATAGTTTTCATTTTTACAGTTTAATCTAAAATATCCGGCGGATCATTTCCCGTGGATGTTTTAATTGCGCATGACACAATAAGCATGCCTGATCGCCGTATTTAGCTGATGTTTCAATACAGCTATTCCTTTGGAAAGATGATGTGTTTGAATGTGGTATTTTCGTTTACTTTATCATTCTGAAAATTCATTGCGGGCGATTATGAAAAAGGTTTTCGGTAATTTTAAATCGCGTATTTTTTTATAATTGCATTATAAAAAAAATAACAACAACCTGTATCACTTAAAATTTAAAAAGATGAAACGATTCACAGCTATTTTAACGCTATGCATTGGTATTGGCTGCAGCAGTACAAAAAATGCAGCGATGAATACATTTAACTTAAATGGCAAATGGATCCCCGTGAATCAAATGATGAATGGCACAGCATTGCCTTCGGAAGCATTTACCGGCTATGAACTTAAATTGAAAGACAGTACATACGCTTATACCAACCATGATAAAGGCATTGCAAAATATGCGAACGGCAAAATGGATGTTTATGGAAAGCAGGGTGTGAATACAGGAAAACATTTTACAGCGATCTATAAAATAGAAAATGGGGACCTTGTTATTTGCTACGATCTCTCTGGTAAGGCTTATCCCCAATCATTTGAGACAGCAGGCAAGCCCGGCCTTTTTCTTTCGGTGTTTGAAAGGAAGAATGCTGAATAAAATTGTTGTCATTGTTTATCTGTAAATAATAAAGATCACATCCATTTTTTCTTCACCGTAAAAATACGGTACACAATTCCGGTCTTTTCACGCTTGACAAAGGCCTCTCTGCGAGGGTAGTTTTACAACATCAAATTTTTATTTCATCACTACCCAAAACATTGAGCCATGAATTATCAATCTGTAGAGAACGTACTTCTCAATTATCCTGAAAGCAATTTCAAAAAATTTGCAAGGCGCGCCAATCAGTGCGTGGAAGATTTTACAAAACACAATGCGGCCATCAAACTCATCGACGATGATGCATTTGAAATGGAACACCTGCACAGTTTGCTCAATGCATTGTTTCACCAGGTGTATAACAGTTCAAGTTCATTTGCACTCGGCGGAGCAATGTGCGACAGCAGGTATTTTAAGATCCGTGAATATCTTTTTCACCATGCTGAAGAAGAACAGGATCACTGGAAATGGATCATTCAAAATCTGCGCGATACGGGTTTCTGCGGCGCTGATCCGAGAGAGACCTTTCCTTCATTTCAAACACAGGCTTACATTTCTTTTGCCATGTTCCTTGCGCACAGGCAACCTGTTGCACGGCTTGCAATGGCTTTTGTTCTTGAAGGATTGAGTGGCGCGCTCGGTATTGAATACGGCGCGAAAGTGGCGCAGCATCTCGGTTTGAACAAACAACAACTTTCTTTCTTTTTATTGCATGGCGAGCTTGATAAAGGACACAGCCACGATATTCTTGATGTGCTTGAATCTGCAAGCCTTACCTCTTACGAATGGGCATGGTGCGAATACGCTGCAGACTGCACTTTATACCTATACCGTGATATTTATAACAGTGCAATGAAAATGATCCCT
>Ga0206909_1014_pt1 | contig 42992 bp, 37 predicted proteins | sample Alteio_BWOrgHeat_76_FD_152943 | JGI IMG/M metagenome (GOLD analysis project Ga0206909, IMG submission 152943) | Enriched cells from forest soil in Barre Woods Harvard Forest LTER site, Petersham, Massachusetts, United States -... | ecosystem: Environmental > Terrestrial > Soil > Temperate forest >...
GCAAAAAAATAAGCGGAATTTTTTTCTGGTTGCAATTCATAATAAACCTTGCAGCTTTATCTGCGCTGTCATTATAAATTACACCGCCAAGCTGCATCTCGCCTTTTTTATTTTTCACGATCAATCGCTGGTTCGCAACAATACCTACCGACCATCCATCAATGCGCGCATAACCGCACACAATTGTTTTGCCATAATCTTTTTTAAATTCATCAAACGCTGAATCATCCACAAGCCGTTCAATAATTTCAAGCACATCATAAGGTTTTGCATTATTCACCTGCATGATACTGTAAAGATCTTCCGCATTTTTTTTCGGCGGGAGAGAAGCAGTCCTGTTGAAATTTGCTTTTGCCGAATCACCCGTTCTTCCAATAATTTTTTTCACTTCATCCAAACATTCCTGTTCGGTTTTAAATTTATAATCTGCAATGCCGCTGATCTCAGTATGCGTCACTGCGCCACCCAAAGTTTCGGTGTCAATATCCTCGCCGATCGCGGCTTTCACGAGATAAGGCCCTGCGAGATAAATGCTACCGTTGCCTTCCACCATCAATGTCTCATCGCTCATGATCGGCAAGTATGCGCCGCCCGCAACACACGCACCCATCACTGCAGCGATCTGCGTAATGCCCATTGCACTCATGCGTGCATTATTAAAAAATATTCTTCCGAAATGTTCTTTGTCAGGAAAGATCTCATCCTGCATCGGCAAAAAAACACCTGCACTGTCAACCAAATAAATAATGGGTAAATTATTCTCCATCGCAATTTCCTGCATCCGCAAATTTTTCTTGCCTGTTATCGGAAACCAAGCGCCTGCTTTCACCGTTTGATCATTTGCCACGATCACGCACTGCCTTCCGTTAATGTAGCCAACGCCAGCCACAGTGCCTCCTGCAGGGCAACCGCCCTGTTCTTCATACATATCAAAACCGGCAAATGCACCGATCTCAACAAACACAGAATTTTTATCAATCAGATAATCAATGCGCTCGCGCGGCGTGAGTTTACTTTTTTCATGCTGTTTGTCAATCGATTTTTTTCCGCCACCCAGTTTTATTTTTTCAAAGCATTGTTTTCTTTCACTCTGCAAAAGTTTCATCCAGTCTTCGTTGCGGTTTTGTTCAATGTTCATGCGTGCAATTGTTAGTTGGGCAAAGATGCGATATTTTAATTAGCAGATTAGCAAATTTGTAATTAGCAAATGACGCAGTTTTGATTCGTTTTATTTTATATCACCGGTTGTTTTTTGAAATGATTTTTTTTGAAGTCATCCGCAGAATATCCATTGAACATTCTTGCGACGCTCCGTTCATCTTTCTCTTTACTATTGAGCGCGCACATTCAAAATTGCAAACAAAATAAAAACTTCTTTCATCTTAATTGATCAGTTCGGCCAACAAAAAAAGCAGCACTGAATGCTGCTTTAAAAAATTGGTTTTGATGCAGATGCGTTACAACGCTTTTTTAATGAATTTGATGATGAGCAGTAAAACGATTGCGCCGATCACTGCCACAACAATTTGTCCAACGATAGTGGTGCCGAACGAAATGCCCACTTCGCTGATGATCCAGCCGCCAAGCCAGCCGCCGATCAGCCCGATGATAATGTCGCCGATAACGCCAAAGCCGCTGCCATCAAGGATGAGGCCGGCAAGCCATCCGGCGATGCCGCCAACGAGAAGCCATACTAAAATTCCCATAGTGTTTTATTTTTTTGGTTAAAAAGATACAACAATTATAACAATATTATTTCAATAAATTATATCAATTTTTATTAAGTTGTTGCAATAGCGCTCTCAGGTCTTTTGGAACGGGCGCTTCAAAAGAAAATGCCGTTCCATCGATCATAAACTTTAAAACGGAAGAATGCAATGCAAGCCTTGATAAAATGGGCGTTTCACTTTCTTCTTTTTTGGACAGGTTGTATTTCCGCTTGATCTTTGAAAGATAGACAGGCTCTGCATTTCCGTAAGTGTCGTCGCAAACGATCGGGTTGCCGAGATGCTGCATGTGCACGCGGATCTGGTGCGTTCTTCCTGTGTGGATCTGAAATTTTACCCACGAAAATAAACGGAAACTTTGCAGCACTTCGTAATCGGTCAGCGATGGTTTTCCTTTCGCATGGATCATCATTTTTCCATTTTTTGCAGGATGCTCAGCAATAGGTTCTGCAATGCTTCCTGTTGCCGGCAACATATTTCCATGCACCAAACCGAGATAAATTTTTTCTACATCACGGCTTTCGAAAATTTGAGAAAGTTGTTTGTGTGTGTCAGCATTTTTTGCAAAAACAATAATGCCGCTTGTGCCTTTGTCCAAACGGTGTACGGTAAAAATATCGCCATATTTTTCTTTCAACATATCTTTTAAAGAAGGTTCACTTTGTATGCGGTCGGGAATGCTCAACATGCCTGCAGGTTTGTTGAGCGCAATAAAATTTTCGTTCTCAAATATTATTTCAGGAATTTTTTTCTGCATGGAATTTATAGTGCTGTTTATTGCTCAATGGTAAAGAGAAAGATGAACGGAGCGTCGCAAGAATGTTCAATGCGTATTCTTCAGCCCGTTACAAAAATCTTTTATTCTTTCTTCGCTCTTAAAAAAGATTGGTTCATAAATTTCAGCAAACGCACTTCTTTGTCATTCAAAAAACGCCATTTGCCGCGGTCAACATTTTTCTTGGTAAGGTTTGCAAACATTACGCGGTCAAGATTTTTCACCTTGTAACCGAGATGCTCAAAAATGCGCCGCACGATCCTGTTTCTGCCACTGTGAATTTCAACGCCGATGATGCTTTTATCTTTTGCATCGGCATACGCAAGTGCATCGGCTCTTACAAAACCATCTTCAAGCGTAAGGCCATTGATGATGGTCTCAAAATCATTTTTCGTAAGCGGCTTGTCGAGCCTTACTTCATACAATTTTTTTATCTCAAACGAAGGATGGGTAAGCTTTTGCGCAAGTTCGCCATCGTTGGTCATCAGCAATACGCCTGTTGTATTTCTGTCCAATCTTCCCACAGGAAATATTCTTTCTTTCGTCACATTTTTCACAATGTCAAAAATGGTTTTTCTTCCTTCAGGATCTTTTGCAGTGGTGATATAATCTTTGGGTTTGTTCACCAAAATGTAAACAAGATTTTTTTGCAGAAAAACCTGTTTGTCCTTCACTTCCACTTTATCATTTTCCGAAACTTTATAACCGGGTTCGTAAACAATATCGCCGTTCACTTTCACTTTTCCTTCTTTTACCAATATTGCAGCTTCGCGTCTTCCGGAGATTCCGCCGTGCGCAATGTATTTGTTCAAAGGCATTGCATCGCCTGTTTCGCGAATGTGCTCAGGTGCCTTTGTTATTTCATCATACGTTTTTGCGATTGGTTTGCCTTGCTTGTAACGCTGTGCAGGCTTGGGTTTCGCGAATTTTGAATTGACGATTGACGATTGCTCACGGCTCACGGCTAACGGCTCACGATTTGCCGCTTTCTTTTCTGCTGCTGTCACCACGCGGAATTTATCATCATTTACTTTTCGCCATTCATTTTCTTTTTCCGCAATTTTTCTTTTTTCTTTTTTCTTTTCCTGGCGAATGATCTCTTTCTTTTTTGCACCAACCACTTTTTTGTTGATGAACTTGTCGAACGGCTGTTTGCTCATAATAATTGATTTGCTGTTTTACAACAGTAGAAGTTTAAAAAAAATATTTCAGCAAAAATAAAGGAATAAAATTTGGGGCTGTCAACTGCTGGTTATAAATGAGCTTTTGTCCGCGCTGTACGCTGCAAGTCCTCGCTCGTTCCTCGCTGCGGGCTTTCCGCTTCCATCGCGCAGCCATTGAACTGTAGAATATATCTCAACACTTCAAATGCAGGCTGCATCAGTGTTCCCGCTCAACCAAAAAAGCAGCTAATTCTTCTAAAGGTTTTTTACGCTTTTGCAATACGGCAATATCATCAAGGTGTTTATGCGCAGCTGCTAAATATTTTTCTTTCAATTGTCTTGCCCATTCATCCACATTGCAATCTTTGAAGATCTGCAAAACTTTTTCCACTTTGTCCGCAGGATTATTTTTCATCAATTGCAGCAATTCTTTTTTCTGCTCATCATTTGCAGACTGCAAAGCATGCAGCAACAAAAAAGTTTTTTTATTCTGTTTAATATCTCCGCCAACATCTTTCCCGAATTTTTGCGGATCGCCAAATGCATCTAAATAATCATCCTGTATTTGAAATGCAATGCCAAGGTTTTTTCCAAACTCGTACAAATGCCTGCAGTTGCCTTCGCTTGCGCCGCCAAGTATAGCACCCATTTCAAGGCTTGCTGCAAGCAGCACAGATGTTTTCAGCCCGATCATTTTTATATATTCATCCAAACCGACCGTTTCTCTTTTTTCAAAATCCATATCAATTTCCTGGCCTTCACAAACTTCTTTTGCCGTTTTATTGAACAGTGAAAAAATGCGCCGCGAATAAGTGGTACTTATTTTATTCAAATATTCGTAAGCAACAATGAGCATCACATCGCCGCTCAACAATGCAGTGCTTTCGCCAAATTTTGCGTGTACGGTCTCCATGCCACGGCGCAGCAACGCCTTGTCCATGATATCGTCATGTATCAAAGTGAAATTGTGAAAAAGCTCAATGGCAGCTGCTGCGTGATAAGCTTCGGGATTTATTTCGTCAAACAATTCATTGCCCATCAGGCACATGATCGGGCGCACTCTTTTTCCGCCAAGCGATAAAAAATAATCGCATGGATCGTAAAGTGAAGCCGGCTCTTTTGGAAAATGTGCTGCTTCAAACCTCTTTTTAAAATCGAGTGAAAGCTCTTCAAATGAATGCATCATGCGCTAAAATAACAAGCTTCTGCTGATTGAAAGAATATTGCATAAAAATATCCTGATAAAAATGAAGTGCAAAAGCACTTGTTGATATGACGATTTTATTGAATTAAGTTTGCAGATCTCGATGCATTCTTTACAAATATGTACTCAGATCATATTAAACTTTACCCATCTTTTTTCATCAAATACCCTCACCTCTAATTGAACAAAAACCCATGAGATCGCGGAAAATATACCTTTTATTGCCGGCCGTTTTGCTGGCAGCAGTTTTTTGCAGCAGCTTTTTATGTTTCAAAAAAACAAAAAATAAAATTGTAGCTGAAATGCCCAAAGCAAGTACCACTGCGGGTTCTGACTGTATCAAATGGCATCCCGGCCATTATCTTTTCACGGCACATGTAAGAACTTACGATTCGCTTTGGACAAATGAAACCATCAAAAAGAATTTTCTCGGCATCCAGATGAAATTTGACTGGGGCCCGATGGAAAATCAAAAGGATGCTTACGATTTTTCGCAGATCGACAATGTATTGGCCTATATGCAGAAGATGAATGCAAAATATAATACCACCAAAAGGCTCGTGATCCAAATGGGTGATAAAATATTCAATGGCGGCAGCACTTACGAAGGGCCGGCGTATATGTCATTCGATCAGGGCAATACTTATGAAGGCGGTTATTTCCAGGCCGATACACGGGGTGGATGGGCTGTAAAGAATTGGGTGCCCGCAGTAAATGACCGTTGGCAAAAACTGATCATGCAACTTGGAAACAGGTACGATGCGAACCCGCTTGTAGAAGGAATTGTTTTCAGTGAAACGATTGTCCACAAAGGAACGGGCGTTGATGCAGGACGCAAGGGCGGCCGAAAAAATAATATCAACATGAACCAGGATGATGATGGTGGCGATGTTTCGGGTGGCGGAGATCCGCATACTTCTTATTCCGGAGCACTTTCCAATAGTGGCTATGATGTGAATCAGTACGAACAGATCATCAAATCAAATTTAGCAGTTGCTAAAAAAGCATTTCCGCATACGGTCATCATCCAATACATGAATAAATTTACCGGCAATGATGGACGGCCAGCAACAAATTCTCCTGCGTTGCTTGAGGATCTTGCAAATTATGCAGCACAGATCGGTGTTGGAGTTGGCGGTCCTGACCTTCAGGCACCGGGACGTGAAGGCCAGCATTCACAGGCATTTCCCGCGTTCCAGGCACACGCAGGACAAATACCGCTTGGTGTTGCAGCACAAGGTTCAGAATACGAACAGGAAGCATATACAGCGCAAAAACTTTTTGATTTTGGTGTTGGTGGAAACCAGCAATCTTATTCTGATGATATAACACTTCATCTCAATTATATTTTCTGGACGGTGGAAGACAACCATACGGTCGTTCATTTTACAACTGATGTGGTGCCTGTGGTAAATGCAGAAAATGCGCGTATCAACAGCGCTTTCCCCAAAGCGCTTGCAAGTGATGCATCGCCATGCACGGAATGATTTTTTTGAAGATTAGCAATATAAAGAAAGCCTCATTTTTTGATGAGGCTTTTTGTTGAATAAAATTTTTGAAACAGAAAGATGTAAAATTTTCGGAGCGCTGAACAGCATTACTGAACGTACAAGAGTTTCCAATTTACTGCTTCGACACGTAAATTGCGCAACTGAAGCTAAATAGTAATTCTAAAGCCCGGTTCAAAAAAAATATTTCAAAGCAACAACGTGTGATAAAAATGAACCGCATCAATATTTAGCATCTGCTCATTAACTCATTTGCTAATCTGCTAATTGATTTTACCTTTTATGGTGTTTCGCTTTTGGTTTTTCTTTTTTCCTTTCAGGTTTTGCGCCATCGATCACCCATTCATAATCAAGCTGGCGTTTGTCTAAATTGGCTGCGATCACTTTTATAAAAACTTTGTCACCCATGCGAAACTGCCTGTTGCTGTGCTTTCCCAGCAAAGAGTAATCGCCTTCGATCAATCGAAAATCATCATATTCGCTTAAGCTTGCGACCGTGACGAGGCCTTCGCATTTATGGAAAACAGTCTCGCACCAAAAGCCAAAAGCAGCAACGCCGCTGATAACGGCTTCGAAAGTTTCACCGAGATAGCTGCGCATGTATTCCACCTGTTTATATTTGTTGGAAGCGCGTTCGCAATCCATTGCAGCACGTTCGCGCTCGCTGCTGTGCCTGCATTTTTCTTCCATCTTTTTATCGATGATGGGATTGTTCTTTAAAACAGATTCAAGCACACGGTGTGCGAGCACATCAGGATAACGGCGGATGGGCGAAGTAAAATGACAATAATCTTCGAAGCCTAAACCATAATGCCCGATATTTTCTGAAGTGTAAATTGCCTTTGCCATCGTGCGTATGCCAAGCTGTTCGAGCACATGCTGTTCGGGTTTGCCTTTTGCATCGGCGAGCATGATGTTGAAACTTTCGGCAATTTTTTCAGGAGAACTTGTGTCGAATTTATGCCCGTATTTTTTTGCAAATGCGACAAACGGCGTAAGCTTTTGTTCATCAGGACTGTCATGAATCCGATAAGGAAACGGAATGTCTTTTTTGTTCACCTTTATCTTTGAAACATGCTCTGCCACTGCTTTATTTGCCAGCAGCATAAATTCTTCAATGAGCTGGTGCGCTTCTTTGCTTTCTTTGATAATGATGCCGATGGGCTTGCCTTTTTCATCGAGTTTAAAACGTACTTCCTGCGATGAAAAATTGATCGCGCCTTTTGCAAAACGTTTTTTGCGAAGCGTTTGTGCAATATCATTCAGCAGCAAAATTTCTTCTTTCAGTTTGCCTTCTTTGCTTTCAATTATTTCCTGTACATCTTCATAAGCAAAACGATGGGCGGAATGAATGACTGTTTTTGCAAGCTTTGTATTTTTTATTTCGCCTTTATTGTTCATTTGAAAAATAGCAGAGAAAGTAAGTTTGTCTTCCTGCGGGCGAAGCGAACAGAGTACGTTTGAAATATGCTCGGGCAGCATCGGATTCACACGGTCAGGAAGATAAACGCTTGTTGCACGTTTGTATGCTTCTTCATCGAGGATCGTTCCGGGCTCTACATAGTGACTCACATCTGCAATGTGTACACCAATTTCATACAGGTCATTTTTCAATGTTTTTATTGAAATGGCATCATCAAAATCTTTCGCATCGACAGGATCGATTGTGAAGGTCAATGTCTCCCTGAAATCAATACGTTTATTTATTTCACTTGGACTGATAGCATCTGGCAGGCGCGCTGCCTCTTCCAGTACATCATCCGGAAATGCAAGCGGGAAGCCGTTTTCAGACAACAGCTCTTTCATTGCACGGTCATTCTCATCTTCTGCTTTCAGTACGCTGATGACTTCGCCAACGGGTTTTTTATCACCGTTTTCCCATTTCAATAAACGCACGGCAACACGTTCTTTATTTTTTGCGCCGTGAATATTTTCAAACGGAATGTACATATCAGGAACCGGGCGTTCTGAATCGGGAACAAAAAATGCATAGTTCGTTCCAAGTTGCAAAGTGCCGATAAACTCAGTCTGTTTGCGTTGCAGCACTTCCACAATTTTTCCTTCTTTGCGGCCGGTGTTCATATTTTCTTTCACCACTTTTACGCGCACAATGTCGCCGTGTAATGCATTATTAAAATCGCCGGGGCGCACCAGCACATCACCTTTGCCATCTGCAATTACCACGTAGCCGATTCCCGAACGCGTTATTTCCAATGTGCCTTTCTGCACATGGCTTGCCATCGTTTTTGGTTTGCGCTTGTCTTTATTTTTACTTTTACTCATGTTTTTTTCTTTTTTGAATCATCTTTGGAACACGCATTGGGCTTGAGTTGCGACGCTCCGTTCATCTGTTGTAATGCTATGATGCTTCAGTTTCAGTTTTGAATTTTGTTTGCTTTATTCTGCAGGTTCAAATGTAAAGTTGGCAATAAAGTCAACAACCGTTTTATTAAACTTCTCACCTTCATCGAATAAAAATTTCGGTTGTATCGGCAGCACATACAAATTCATATCCTGCAAGGCTTCGTGAAATTTCATCAAACGCACGGCATCTTTTTCAGTGGTAATGATGAATTTTTCTTTCGCTTCAATCCTGTCATATCTCTTTTGAATGTCGTGCAGATCATCAATGGTAAAGACATGATGATCGCTGTATGTCATCTGGTAATAAGTAGAAGATCGCTCATGCACATATTCTTTCAAAGGCTTTGGATTTGCAATTCCGCAAACAAGCAGGATCTCATCTTCCGGAGAGATCTTTCTTTCTGCATGGTGAAAAATATGGTATGGATCGCCATATTCAATTGCAGAAAAAAATACCTGCTGGTGTTCAAGCGGATTTATTTTTTCTATGATCTTATTTTTCTCTTCAGCAGAAAGATCTTGCGGGCATTTCGTTACAACAATTATTTGTGCACGTTTGTACGAAGAACGCTGGTCGCGCAGATCGCCGGTCGGCAAAAAGAAATCATCTGTAAAAAGATCATTGCATTCCGTCAATAAGATATTAAAACCTGCAATCACTTCGCGATGCTGAAAAGCATCATCAAGAATGATCGCCTGTGTGTCAGGTTTGTCGTGCAATATCTGCGGAATGGCAACGATCCTTTCTTCACCAACAGCGACGGGAACATCGGGAAACTTAATGTGAAACTGCATCGGCTCATCACCGATCTCAAGCGCAGTGCTGGTTTCGGAGGCCAGCGTGTATCCTTTTGTTTTGCGTTTGTACCCGCGGCTGAGCGTGGCAATTTTAAATTTCGGGTTCAATAATTTTACCAAATATTCTACCATCGGTGATTTTCCTGTACCACCGACAGATAAATTTCCAACGCATATCAAAGGAAAATTGAAATCAGACGACCGTAAATATTTTTTATCATACATCCAGTTGCGGATAACAATGATGAACCAATATATCAATGCGAACGGCAGCAACAAAACACGGAACGATTTATAAAAAATGGCATTGAAGTTCATATATCACAAGATACTTTTTAATTTCTGTTGAATGGCCGCCGCCTGTTTGCGCACAAAATCTTTGTCAACTCTTTCAGCAAAAGGAACTGAAGCAATCTTTGGAAAACCGCTCCAGTCCGCAATTTCATCTTCGTAATGCAAATATTGATCATTGAATATCCAGCCAAGCACGTCGATATTTTTTGCCCTGCAAATTTCTGCAGTGAGTAAAGAATGGTTGATGCTCCCAAGATAATTCCGGCTGACCAAAATAACTTTTGCATCCAGCATTTTTATGAGGGTTGTTACAAATTCGTTTTCATTCAATGGAACCATAATACCGCCTGCGCCTTCAATGATAAGCTGGCGATTGACAATTGACGATTGATGGTTGACAATTTTGCTCAGATCAATTTCAATATTTTCTTCTCTTGCGGCGATATGCGGCGATGCAGGCATTTTCAATTTATACAATTCGTCATGAACTTCACTTGTAGAATTGCTAAGTAAATTTTTCACCCGTAAATTATCTGTTCCTTCTGAAAATCCCGCCTGTATTGGTTTCCAGTAATCTGCATTCAATGCTTCGGTTACAATTGCTGAAACAATTGTTTTGCCAATATCGGTTCCGATTCCTGTTATAAAAATGGGACGCATTATTTATTCATTTTCTTTTTGTACGAAAAAAGAAAAAACGGTAGTGCCATAATTCCTTTCAAAACTGTAGCCTTTAAAACTTTTATAATTATTTCTCGGTGTGTGTTCCAGCACGAAAAAACCATCTTTTGCAATCATATTTTTTTCAACAACTATTTTCGGCAGATCATCAATTGTTGACAGCGCATAAGGCGGACCGGCAAAAATAAGATCAAATTGTTCTTCGCAATTTTTCAAAAAACCAAACACTTCGGTTTTGATGACATTTGCATTTTCAATTCCGATTCTTTCAATATTTTTTTTAATGAAACTGTACATCTGTGCATCTTTCTCAACGATCGTGAGATCAGCCGCACCGCGCGATGCAAGCTCATAACTGATGCATCCTGTTCCGCCAAAAAGGTCAAGTGTTTTAATACCATCGAAGTCAATTCTGTTTTGGAGAATATTGAACAGACCTTCTTTTGCAATATCCGTTGTGGGCCTTGTGTAAGGCATTTTTACAGGTGGATGAATTTTCAGACCACCCCATTTTCCTGCAACGATCCTCATTTAAAAAAATTGAGAAAAGAAGAAAAATAATGTGACGGGAATTCCTGAAATCCATCTGCCGCAAGTATTTCAGCCGGCGCGTTTGAAGTACTCATGTTTGACATGTACAATTCAAGCTCTTTGAACAAATTGGACTGCACATCGATCAAACCTGAAAAATGAAAATGCGTTTGTTCTTTATTCATGGCCAATCTCTCGCACACATTTAAAATGTGATACAATACATCTTCGGGCGTTTGATAATTAAAACTGTTGATGAGTTGCAGTTGGCTTTGCTTTACAGCCATCAAAATAAAATGATGTTCGTAAAATAATAATTGTATGAAATCGGCAGGCAGATCATCTTCTTTGGCAAGCCATTCGGTGATGAGCAAATGATATTTATGCAGGGACGTTGCATCCGGAAAGTATTGCTGCAAAAGGTTTTGCGCAGCATTGGAAATACGATAATGCAGGATCATTCCGCCTATTGCAGTGCTTTTGGTCAATGCCATATTATTCTTTCCGAAGGTAATGTTCAAATATTCGTCAGCTGCCTGTTCATTGTATAATTCTTCAGGTACGCACACGCATATTTCATGCTGCCAAACAATGCGCACATCAGGAAAATAAAGATGCAGCAAACGCGATTGCTGTTTGATCATATCGAACACGGGAGCAAATTCTTCCTGCTGTTTTTTTTCATACCTGAATAATTCAAAAGCAAATATTTTTCCTGATTCAATTATTGTTTGCCAGCAGGCAAGGTGCTCTTTTCCCGCCTCGATTGTTAATTGGCAGGGAGCAGATGTTTCGCGATAAATTCCAAAAACCTTTTGAACCATAATGTAATATTCAATTTGCAATGATACTAAAATCCCCGTTGATTGATATTTGATTGTTGTGCGGCGGACATGTAGTTTTGAAAGCACTTATGTTGAATGAAAGAACAAATAGTTTGCAGGTTGATGTCACTTACAGGCAGATACTGAAAATAGCTTTGCCTATCTCTGTTTCTATTTTAATACCGCAGATAAATTTTGTGACCAATAATATTTTTGTAGGCGGCCTTGGCGTGCAACCACTCGCTGTGTCCGGCATTACAGGCGTGTTTTATCTGATCTTTGCAGTGATGGGTTTCGGACTGAATAACGGATTGCAGGCTTTGATATCGAGGCGTGCAGGAGAGAACCGTTTGAGTGAGATCGGCGGCCTGTTTCACCAGGGAATACTGATCGCATTGGCTTTTGCATTGCTTGATATTGCAATTGTCTATCTTATAGCACCAATTATTTTTAAAGCAACCCTTACCAATCCGGTGGACGCGGAGATGGCTGTAAATTTTTTGTATATCCGCATTTGGGGATTGCCTTTTTTATACATGTTCCAGATAAGGAATTCATTGCTTGTGGGTGTTAACCAAAGCAGGCTGATTGTGTATGGAACCGTAGTGGAAACAATTGCAAATATATTTTTTGATTACAGTTTTATTTACGGACATTTTGGTTTTCCAAAAATGGGTTTCAACGGAGCTGCAGTGGCATCGGTCATTTCAGAGGTCATTGCATTCCTTGCTGTATATATGGTCATACGGTGGAAACGGATCAGTGCGCAATTAAATATTCATACAAAAATAAAATTCGATCCTGTAAATGCGAAACTCGTATTCACGCAATCTTTGCCATTGATCCTGCAGTTCATTATCAGTGTGGGCAGTTGGGAATTTTTTTATATCCTGATCGAGCATCACGGCGCGCAGGACCTTGCAATATCAAATATCATGCGGAATATCTTCGGGTTGTTTGGATGTGTAACATGGTCATTCGCTTCTACGACAAATATGATGGTAAGTAATATTATCGGGCAAGATTTGCATCATCGTGTAATGGAGCTTATCGTAAAAATAATGAAGATGAGTGTTGGTTTTGCCATCTTTATTTTTTTAATACTCAATATTTCACCTGCATTTTTTTTAAAGGTCTATGGACAGAATGATGATTTTATAAATGCTGCAATACCCGTGGTGCGTGTGGTTTCCGGGGCACTCATCATTATGTCGATGGCAGTTGTATGGCTTAATGCAGTGACCGGTACAGGCAATACGCGCATTAATCTGATGATAGAAATTATTGCATTGGTATTGTATTGCATATATTCTTTTATCGTGCTGCAAAAATTATTTTTGCCGATCACCTGGGGTTGGGGTGCAGAATGGATCTACTGGAGTGCAACTTTAAGCTGCTCTTTTATTTACATGAAAAAAGGCAATTGGCGACAAAAGAAAATATGAAACCCCGATAATACTAATTGGAATTATTGTGTTTGAATCGGTACTCCGTTTGCCAACATCACATTATTCAATTGGGTTTCGAGGCTTAATTGATCCGGCGTCAATTGACCGTTGCTGAGCGGCGATCTTTCTCTGTGATCATTTGGATAATTGTAAAGCACTCCTGTTTCGTGCGATTGTACTGATTGGCTGTATATTTTGTAATCAGCATTTTGAGCCCATACCGAAAGGCCGAGATTTGCAGTATCCTCACCGCTTCTCAGGGCATTATAATACCAATAGATCCATTCGCGCGGCGTGCCGACATTGCCTAACAATTGCTGGTAAAAACTGATTCCGTCAATCGGGCCAAATGAAGCGGGGACAGGTATTTTAGCTACATCTGCAATTGTCGGCAGAAAATCTGAGAATGAAATAAGATCATTGTTCACGGTTCCGGGAAGTATGGATCCGGGCATGTAAAAAATCAGTGGGACGTGCGTGCCTGTTTCGATGGTATAACTTTTTCCCCCGCGTACACGTTTGCCCTGAAACAGTGAATGTATTTCTCCGTCTGTTCCGTTATCACCCGAAAAAATGACCAATGTATGATTGCTGAGTCCGAGTGCTGCAAGGCTGTCCAGAATCTGTCCAACTTTTATGTCCATATAATTGACCATCGACGGAAAATAAGTGGGATCGCTTTTATCGACCAATGGATTCCATGCCGCATATTGAGGATCATTGGGCGTAGGGCAAAACGGCGTATGCCCGATAGACATACCGTAATATACAAAAAAGGGTTTGTTGGCAGCAATGCTCTGGTGCATATAGCCAACCATGGAATCTACGCATATATCATCGCAATATTTGCCATAAGTCTGTGAAGATGGAATATAATTGCCTCCTGAAAACAATAAAGGATTTTTATAACGATAGATATCCCCGTTAAGCGTATCCTGAAAAGGATTGAAGATGCAATATTTATTAAATCCAAAAGTACGTTCGCCAAGATCCCCATTATCGAATTGCCATTTGCCCAATGAATAACAGTTGTAACCCGCGCCCTGCAACATGTTTGCAATAGTGAGCGATGAAAGGTTCATCACTCCCCATTGGGTATAATTCCTGTAATTATATTTCCCTGTCATCAGCATAATGCGCGATGGAGAGCATAATGGGGTTGCGTGGCATTGTGTAAATACTTTTCCCTGCTGGGCCATCATATCTATTCGTGGTGTGCTGTAAGATTGTCCGCCATCCATTGTAGGCACTTCATATCCGATATCGTCTGATAATATGAAAATGATGTTTGGTTTGTTGCTTGTTCCATTCAACCACGCGGTATCTGTAGAACCGCCGCCGGTGCTTCCGCCGCCGGGTACTATGTTGGCAACTTTTTTACAGCCAAAGAAAACAATGGCCATTGCAAAACAAAAAAAAGGAATCTTCCTTGAAAACCACCTGTTCATTTTTTGTATTCCCATAGTAGAAGATAATTAATATTTACAGTTTGTATTGCTTTAGAGCAATTTGAATATTGCGCTAAAATTAGTGCAAGAAAAATATTATCTGGCAGGAAAATTTTGTGCAACAAAATCATGCAATGCCACTCCGTTTTCCCGCAGTGAACCATCTGCATTGTTGAATGCCACTGCATTGGCAATGCCGCTGTCGCCGCTGAACCATATTACATAAGGCATTCCCAAACTCAGTGTTTCAGCCACAAATTGTTTGAATCCCTGCGGCGATTGACGAAGCATGCCAATTTCGTTTGTCATCGCTTTTTTGTGCGTCACGTTTTGAATATAATCAACCACTTCTGCCAACGCTCTTGTATCGATCTGATCGGGCATACTTTCAATTTCAGACGCGGCCTGTTGTGCAGGTTCCTGCGAGCCCCGGTATGCAATTGGTTCGTACCAATGAAAATTCACATAGTCAATATTCATAGTCGCGTATGCCTGTAATAATTGTTGTGTTGCATCTGCAGCCTCATTCATTTTCGGCCATCTTTCAAGATTGGGCAGGTCTGATTGCACTTTTGGCGAGAATACCCTTCTTGCAAAATCTGCTGCTTTATCATTTTGCCCCTGCGATAAATAATATCTATAGACCAAAATCGTAAGCGGCACGCTTCCCAAACCACCGTTTGTGATTTTCAGATTTTTAGAATGTGCAACATCTATTGCAGCTGATAATTCTGTAAGATAGGCCTGCACGCCGTCTGAATGATATTCAGGGTTGGCTTCTTCATTTTCAATTACAATGAGCTCGGGGCTATAGCTGTTCAGCATAGAAGTGAGTTGTGCTTTATACGCATTCATGTCCGAAGGAAAAGGGGTTGCACCGATATTTCCGCCCATTTTATTATAATTAATATTCAATACCACTTTCAAACCCGCAGCAGTTATTTTTTTGAAGGCCGGCGCAAAATCCCAACCGTTTATCATCGTAGCGCTTGTACGTATATACGGAAGGCCAAGGCTTTTCACCACATTTATCTGTGCATCCATATTCAAAAAAACATTATCAGATTTGAGTGCATACACTCCGAATGGATTCGCTGATTGTGCACCTGCATTCATGCTGAAAATTATTAAAAAGAGAGCAAGGATTTTTAATATGCGCACATTCATATAGAGAATTTTGGTAAAGTTAATGAAGTTTGAAAGAAGTAATTCAGTTGGATAAATAATCGCATATCAGGTTTAAAACTTTTTTGCAATTTAATTACCGGAAAACAGAGCAGCATATTGCTTTAATAATCTAAACGTTATAAAAATATGAATGAGCAGCAAAATGGAATACACCATCATAAAATACAGGGTTGCCTTCATCATCTGCAGCATATATTCCGGCGAAATATTTTTATATCCCTGGAACTGGTGCATTACGACTGCAGCATTGTCCATTGCATCTTTGAAGAGGTTTGGATCGTTGAAATACATGAATGCATTGCTCAGACTCAAGAATGCGAATGCAATGGTTACAAAAGCGTTCACCCTTATCCAGTCACGCAAAGATGGCTTGCATTTTTTGCCTTCCAAAATACCTTTTGATAAAAAAGAAAAACCGGTGAATGTGTAGATCACGATGCCCGCTATCATAAATACGCCAAGCAATAAAGCGGGGTTTGAAATTGCTGCAATGAGCGCGAATAGGCCGAAGAATGAAAGTAAAGCCGCGACAGGTAATAAAATATATGTGATGAGGCGGTAAAAAATAATGATCCCTTTCATGATTTTTTTAATGAGGCTGCAAGATGCACATTTTTTTATTGTTCCAAAGCAGTCACAAAATCTTTGATAAAAGGAACGATATTATTCACTTCATTCAGCGGTAAAGTTTCAGGGCGGTCAAATACATCGTGATATGCTTTAATGCCGCCGAGCGTGTAAAAGAAAAAAGCGGGAACACCTTTTTCTGTAAAAAAATAATGGTCACTGTTGGCAGCTTTGCCGCGCGGATTAACAGCCGCCAAAAAATGTTCTTTGCTGTTGATATCCTGCATCTCTTTAAACTCTTTCGGGAACTCGGATGCATTCACAACAGTAATGCCGTAAATGCCCGTTCCTTCCATATCAAGGTTGAGCAGGAAACGAATTTGTTTTAATGGGACCAAAGAATTTTCTGTAAAAAAATGAGAACCAAGCAAGCCCGCTTCTTCACCAGCGAAAGAAATGAAACCGATGGAATAAGGTTGCGGATGTGATGCAAAATATTTTGCAAGATCAAGCATAACGCTTGTGCCGCTTGCATTATCGTTGGCTCCGGGAAAATAAACATCACTTCCCAAACCACCCAAATGATCGTAATGCGCGGTGATAAAAATAATGGAATCAGGTTTCAGCGTTCCTTTTACAAAACCGCAAATATTTGCCGCTTTAAAATTTTTGATGAATGTATTTTCAATGTCCACTTTTATTTTTATCGGCATTCCTTTAAAACGATTCGCATCTAAAAGTATTTCTGTATAATCTGCAACCTGCTGTGCAACATCTCCCGTTAATTTTTTTTCAAGCGAGACAATGATCCTGTCTTTCGCGTCAATAAAAGTGACGCTGTCTTTTTGCTGCAATTCGCCGGTGCATTTGATACCACGGCTTTCAGGCGAAAGAATAAAATCTTTTCCGGGTTCTAACACAACATCATTAATTGATACTTCAACTTTTCCCGGAAATGTATTGACGGAATAAAAAAATGGTTGGCGAAAATCTTTTCCATCCAAAGGTTGCAAACCGAATGCAGTAAATTTTGCATAGATAAAATCTGCTGCTTTGCTCATGCCATCTTTTGTATATCCTCTGCCCCAGAAATAAGGAGATGCAAGCGTATCAACTATTTGACGGATAAAAAGAGAATCCTGGCTGAAGGATTTTGTAGTGAAAAAAATGAAGGAAAGAAGGATGAATTTTTTCATTGAAAGAATTTATTCTTCGTCAAAATAATCTGAATCAATTCTTTTTATTTCATAAACATTCTGTACAGAAACGCCAAGATTATAATCAATCATATATTGAGCAAGTTGCTCGCCATTAATTAAAACAATTTTCGTATCCATATGCGCAGCATAAGAAACCGCTTCATTTGAAAAATTTGATGTTGTGATAAAAACACCTTTCTTAGCTCTTTGACCTGCGAGTGCGCCGACAAATTTTTGTATTTCAGGCCGTGAGACATTTCCTTCCCACCGCTTTGCCTGAATATAAATCACATCCAATCCCAATTTGTCTTCTTTTATAATTCCATCAATACCTTCATCATTTGTGTAGCGTGTTGCTTTCCCTGCTTCTTCAATAGAACCTCCATAACCCATTTTTACCAAAAGTTCTACAACAATTCTTTCAAAAAAAGAAGGATGAACTGATTTTAATTTTGAAAGAATCTCCTGTTCGAGCGATTTTCTGATTGACGAATAATTGCTATCAATCAATTCTTCAGGAGTAAAATATTTATCCAACGATTCAATACTATCATCAATTTCAAACTTGATACTATCATCTGAGTGTCGAAAAGTTTTATCATATTCCGGGAATTTTTTTCTCAAAAAGGCAATAGTTAATTCTTGAGGATTTTCATTTAGTAAAGACTTCCCCTTATCAGTAATTTTAAAACTCCCTTTACCCAAATATTCCATCAAACCTCCTCTTTTTAATTGTGCTTGAGCCCAATGAACTCTATTATTGAAAATTTTCTTTCCATATTTACTATTAGGTAATATATCATTCATTTCATTTTCGGAAAGCTTAAAATATTTTCCTAATTCAATTATTGCTTCTGATTTTTCATGCGATTTTCCATCTCCTAAAAATTTAAGTAATGGCAACATTATATTTTGGTAATCAGGTATCATAATATTTTATTGAATAAAAAAGCCTGTTGAAAAAATCAACAGGCTTCTAAGATAATGAGTTATTTATTATGATAATTCAAGTAAAGATTTTTCAAATTATTTCAAATCCAGCTTTATCTGCAACTCGTCAAACTGTTTGTCATCAATGGTAGAAGGCGCATCAAGCATCACATCTCTTCCTGAATTATTTTTTGGGAAAGCGATAAAATCGCGGATGCTTTCGCTGCCGCCAAGAATTGCACACAATCTGTCGAAACCGAATGCCAGCCCGCCATGCGGCGGAGCGCCGTATTCAAATGCACCGAGCAAAAATCCGAATTTATGCTGCTGCTCTTCTTCATCCATGCCGAGTGCAGCAAACATTCTTTCCTGTAATTCTTTTTGAAAAATCCTTATTGAACCTCCACCAATTTCATTGCCATTCAAAACCATGTCGTACGCATTTGCTTTGATGTTTGCATAAGGATGTTTTAAATATTCTGCAGCATTTTCAATCACCGGATCGTTGTTGATCATCACATCAATATCACTTGGTTTTGGTGAAGTGAACGGATGATGGCGCGCCACCCAACGGTTATCCTCCTCTGCATATTCAAACAGCGGGAAATCCAATACCCACAATAGTTTGAACTCATTCTCTTTTCTAAATCCGAGTCGCTTTCCCATTTCCAAACGCAGTTCGCTGATCGCTTTGCGTGTGCGTTCTTCCGCACCTGCAAGCAATAAAACCAAATCACCTTTTTGCGCATTCGCAGCTTCCGCAATTGCTTTTAATTTTTCTTCAGCATAAAATTTATCAAAACTGCTTTTGTAAGAACCATCCGCATTGCATTTGATAAATGCCAAACCTTTCATTCCTATTTGCGGCCGTTTTACCCATTCAATCAATTCGTCGGTTTGTTTGCGCGAATATTCGCTGCAGCCCGGAACTGCAATAGCAACAACTGTTTCAGCAGAATCAAAAACCTGAAAATTTGCGCCATCGATCAATGAAGAGATATTTTCTTTAGATGGAAATGTATGTTTTGGAAATTTTAAATTGCAGATCTTCATGCCGAAACGAATGTCCGGTTTATCATTCCCGTAATTCCACATCGCTTCTTCCCAGGTCATGCGTTCTACCTTTTCGGAGTAATCAATTTGCTTTACATCTTTAAAAATTCTTTTTACCAAGCCTTCAAACATATTCAAAATATCTTCCTGTTCTACAAATGCCATTTCACAATCTATCTGTGTGAATTCAGGTTGACGGTCTGCCCGCAAATCCTCGTCACGAAAGCATTTCACGATCTGATAGTATCTGTCGTAACCGCTCACCATCAGCAATTGTTTGAATGTTTGCGGGCTTTGCGGAAGTGCATAAAATTGCCCGGGATTCATTCTGCTGGGCACAACAAAATCACGTGCGCCTTCCGGAGTTGATTTAATTAAAAACGGCGTTTCAATATCCATGAAATTATTTTCGTGCAAATAATTTCTCGTACTTCTGCTTACTGCATAACGGAGTTCAAGATTTTTCTTTACTGCATTTCTTCTCAGGTCTAAAAAACGGTATTTCATTCTTATATCATCGCCGCCATCAGTATCATCCTGAATGGTAAACGGCGGCACTTCAGACTTATTCAATATTTTAAATGACTGAATATTTAGTTCAATTTCTCCTGTCGGAATATTTTTATTTTTATTGCTGCGTTCATTTACAATGCCTGTTGCCTGCAGCACAAACTCACGTCCCAAAGGCGTTTCAGCCAATTGTGTATTCAATTCTTCCCCGAATAATAATTGCGTGATACCATAACGGTCTCGCAGGTCAACAAAAGTTATTGCACCGAATTTGCGCACGGTTTGCACCCAACCGGCAAGTGTTGTTTGTTCGTTTTTATTTTCAATTCTTAATTCTCCGCAAGTGTGTGTACGAAACATGATTATTTTAAATTTATGAATGTCGATTTTTAATTGAGTAGTTGCAAAGGCTGCAAATATAACCGATTGCAAAAAAGCAATTTGAATAAATTATAAAAGCATCGTTGCAACTTCGTCCCAGTTGTTTACGCGTGTATAACCTTGTGCAAGTACATTATGCGGCGCAGCGAAAAGAATTTTTTTACCGTCAAAAAATTCAAGATTCTTTAAGTGGTCATCGATCATGATATCGCCTTTGATCAATTTTTTACTTCCGCAAAAAGCGATCTGCTGCCATTTGATGAAAGGGAAGTTTTTTGCAAGCCATTCAAACTTTTCAGGAAGTGATTGCGGGAATTCCATCGCTGAGGAAACAATGAACACTTCGTATTTTTTATTCAATTCTTCAATTACCCTTTGGCTTCCATCAATCACTTTTGCAGTTCCGAAAAAACCCGGTTTAAACAAAAAGCTCCAGACCAATTCAGGGTCGGGAAAACTTCCTGTTTCTGATTTTCCGGCCATCGTATCCGCTGAAATATAGATGCCCGTTGCTTTTTCGTACCAGTCAATAAATTGCTGCGTGATGTTTGCCATCACATGGTCCATATCTATAATTAGTCTTTGCATGCTGCTAAATTAATTCATTGAAAACAGAAATTATCAATGCAATGATGATTGTACCCATAAAAAAAGAACCTCATGAAGAGGCTCTTTTATTTTACAATTATTTTTTTGCATTATCTCTGCTGCGTGCTGCCGGAAGAATTGCTCTTGCGATTCGCATGTTTTGCAGCGCTCATTTGTTTTTTCTTTGCTTTCTGATCTTTTGTCAAAAGGCTGTTCTTCTGATGTTTTGAATCTTTTTTCAAAGATTTCAACTGATCTTGTTTTTGTGCATCACTCAAGGTCTTGTCATTCTGAATGGATTGCCTTTTTGCCTTTTCATCAGCATTAATCTGGTGCATCTTTTGTTGCTGGTCACTTGTCAAACCCAAAGAATTTTTATTTCCCTTTCCTTGTTGAGTCGAATTGCCCTGCTGGTCTTGAGCAGGTGCTTGCGTTGACTGTTGCGTCGTTTGCGGAGCTTGTGCATAACTGCTGATTGAGAATGCTGCAGCTATTGAAAGCATTGCGATTATTTTTTTCACGTTTTTATTTTTTAATAAGATATGGTTTAGAGTAAATGGTTTAATAATGAAATCTTAAAACAAAACTTTTAAGTACGTCACAGCCATTGAGATGATGAATGTGAAATATCAATTCTGTTTTATTCTAGGAGTGTTGTTTGCGATTGGCCAATGTGCTTCTGGCCTGACTTTTTGTGGCCTTCATCTGAGACTTTTGGGTCATTGTCTGCACACCTTTGTTCTGTTCACGTGTGCCTCTTCTGCGTGCCTGCGCTGATTTCTGGCTGCTTGAAAGGGAATTATTATCTTTCAGTTCATTGCGTTTCATTTTAGTATCACCACTTATTCTTCCTGCCCCTTTGCCATTGCCTGCGTTGGCTTTGGCTTCACCGTGAGTTTGTTTTCCCTGATATGAAAGATGCTTGTTCTCGTATGAATATTTTCTTGGTGTAGAGCTCACATTGGTACTCCTGTTGCTGCCTTTCATGATCGCGTGTGTTTGCTTTGAACTTGATGGATTGGTCGCAGCATTGCTTCTGTTCGTCGGGTCTGGAGTATTGTTGGAAGTTACAGTGAGCTTTTTTGTAGGATTTGTGGTAGAAGTGGATGTTTGCGAAAATCCATATACACAGAAAGCAAACATTGCAACTATCGTAAAGAGTGATTTTTTCATAAATGAATTTATTCTCAGATAAAATTATCTGTGCAAAGTTTAAACAAAAACCTGAAAGTAAAATGCTAAAATAGTTTAATGCCTTTTATGATATTTTTGATAATAGAGAAACGAAAAAAAACTCCGCACTTGGCGGAGTTTAATCATATAATGGAAATCAGGTGAGGATCATCTCAGGAATAACATTTCGCGGTACTTGGGCAATGTCCAGATCTCGTCAGCTACCAGATGTTCCAGTTTGTCAACATTGTAGCGGATTTCATCAAAGAACGGCGCTTTCACCTGGCTTTCGTAAGCAATTGCCTTGGTGCGAGTGTGTTCCATATTATTTACGATCTTCCTTGCTTCTACCATTTCATCGGTCTTTGAATGAATGGCCTGCAAATGACCGGAAATTTCTTTTAAAATTTCCAACTGGCTTTTATAAGCACTTTCCGGCAAACCTGCATCTTTCAGACCTTTGATATTTGCCACGAGAATATTCTGGTATTTAATGGCAACGGGAATAATGTGATTGATTGCAAGGTCTCCCATGATGCGTGCTTCTATCTGCACTTTCTTGATGTATTTTTCAAGCTCTATCTCATGGCGTGCTTCCAGTTCAATGTGGTTGTAAACATTGTTGCTGTGGAATAGATGTTTTGCTTTATCCGTCACCATTGCGTCCAATGCAAGTGGAGTAGTTTTTATATTTGGCAAACCTCTTTTTTCTGCTTCTTTTTCCCATGCTTCGCTGTAGCCGTCGCCTTCGAACAAAACCTTTTTACTTTCAACTATATATTTCTGGATAACGTGCATGATGGCAATTTCTTTTTTATCGCCTTTATCAATCATTTCATCCACTTCTTTTTTAAATGTCTTAAGTGTTTCTGCAACAATTGTGTTTAGTGTGATCATTGCATTGGCGCAATTTGCAGAAGAACCAACGGCACGGAATTCAAATTTATTTCCTGTAAAAGCAAATGGCGAAGTGCGGTTGCGGTCGGTATTGTCGAGCAGTAATTCAGGAATGCTTCTGTGAAGGTCGAGTTTTAAAATGGCTTCATCCTGTTCATCAAATTTATCACTCACACGTGTTTCAATGTCATTCAAAACCTTGGTTAAATATTCACCGATGAATACGGAAATAATTGCCGGCGGCGCTTCATTTGCACCAAGCCTGTGGTCGTTTGCAGCAGAAGCAATTGAAGCCCTGAGCAAATCGGCATAATCATGTACGGCTTTAATGGTATTGACAAAAAAGGTCAAAAACATCAAGTTGGTCTTTGGCGTTTTGCCCGGTGCAAGCAGATTTACGCCTGTATCGGTGGCCATGCTCCAGTTGTTGTGCTTGCCATTTCCGTTGATGCCTGCAAATGGTTTTTCATGAAGCAAAACCCTGAGTTTGTGATTTTTCGCCACGCGGTTCATTACATCCATCATTAAAACATTGTGGTCAACTGCAATGTTCACATCTTCAAAAATCGGCGCACATTCAAATTGCGCAGGTGCAACTTCATTGTGTCGTGTGCGCAACGGAATTCCAAGCTTGTAACATTCTTCTTCATAATCACGCATGAAGGCATAAACCCTTTCAGGAATTGAACCAAAATAGTGGTCTTCCAGTTGCTGCCCTTTTGCAGGTGATGCGCCAAAAACAGTGCGGCCACACTGAACTAAGTCAGGGCGTGCATTTGCCAAACCTTCATCTATGATAAAATATTCCTGTTCCCAGCCAAGAGTTGCAGTTATTTTAGTTACATTTTTATCAAAATAATTTGCTACTTCAACAGCGGATTTATTCAATGCTTCGAGTGCTTTCAACAAGGGTGCTTTATAATCAAGCGATTCGCCTGTATAAGAAACGTAAATGGTAGGAATACACAATGTTTTTCCGGTACCGATTTCCATAATGAATGCAGGTGAAGAAGGATCCCATGCAGTATAACCGCGCGCTTCAAAAGTGGCGCGTAAACCACCGCTCGGAAATGAAGATGCATCCGGTTCCTGCTGAATCAATGCAGCGCCGTCAAATTCCTGGATGGGTGTGCCATCGCTTTTTATCGTAAAAAAAGAATCATGTTTTTCTGCAGTCGTTCCCGTCAACGGCTGAAACCAGTGTGTAAAATGTGATACGCCTTTTGCCTCAGCCCATGAACGGATGCCATTGGCGATGTGGCTTGCAACAGCGCGTTCAATTTTCTTATTCCCTTTCACGCTTGCTGATAAACTTTTATAAGCTTCATCGCTTAAAAATTCACGGGCGGTTTTCAATGTGAACACATTTTCACCAAAAATGGCAGAAATTTTAGTAAGTCCCGGAACGGAAGTCGCTGTTATTTCTCCCGTAAGATTGTTGATGGCTTGAAAACGTAATGACATTTTTTTAAATTTTTAAGATGCAAAGCTGATATAATTTTAATGAAATACCAACTTTAAGTCTTTAAATCTGACAAAAATGTGCAAATCTTATTTGAAATTATCGAATTTTATATTTTCTAATATAATGACTGTTTTCGATTGAATATACCTGTTATTTATCAAATTATGGAAGCGTTTTAGGTTCTTTTTGCCTCAATATTTTTGGCAGTATCTTGCCATCGATCAGCAGTAGAAAAAAAGTAATAAGCAAAGGCAAAACAATGCTTTTATAACGTACGATCGAGCCTGAAAAAGTAACCGTGTATCCGGACAAAATCATTACGCTGAGACTGTAAAAAAGACAAAATAAATTGACAGAAAAAACAGCCGCTTTTTTGTCCCTGAAAAAAATACAGCCGATCATTAAAACGATGAGCAAAAGATTTTCAATTGCTGCAGGAATATAGCTCAAGTTTTTCGCTTCATTGATATGCGGCCTCAAAAACGCAATGTCAAGACTTGTTGGAATAAAATGCACAAAACTTTTGACAGTCGGTTCTAATGCCGGAACAGGAATTACAGAATTGCCCGGTAATTGTTTGAACTCATCTTGCTTGCCGATCACGTATTGCGGAAAATCAAGCAGCGAATTAACATGCGGCAATCCAAAAAATAAAATTATTCCGATACCATAAATTGATAAAAACACCAGCCATTTTTTTGAAGCAACACGCGATGCAACAAACCATGCAAACATTGCAGGCACCAGCAGCAGCAATAAAAAATTCCGCAAGGCAAATAATGCGGCAAAGCAAATAACGATGACAAAACAATATTTTAAAACGATCCGTTTTTGCTGCAATTGTTTATTAAAAACATAAATGGTAATTGCAATTGCGGAGAATATCAAACCTTCCTTGTGCATGCCGCTGCACCAGAATAAAAATGAGGGAAGCATAAAAACAGAAAGTATCAGCAACGATTTTTTTTGCGGGTAATAATGCATCATCAGCCGAAAAAAAGCAACGGGCCCGAAGAAGAAGAGGAAGTTGAAAAAGATCATGTCGGCATAATAATTCTTCGCCGTCAGTACATTGAATACGGCGATCAATTTGATGACGATAGAACTTTTCAGATCGTTCCAGTAAGAATTTACTCCCGAAAATAAATTGCCCGGATGCGCATAGCCATAACTGAAGATATCTTTCAAAAAACCAACCGGATCATGCAAAAGCCAGTCCGTTTCATTTTTGCTTAACAGATAAAATTGCCATGTGTCAGCTTCGGAAAGCGGCAACCGCGAATAAAACCAGCCATACACCATGCCGGCAACGATCTTTATTGAAAATAAGGCCACAAGCCACTTTGCGCCCAAACCTGAATTTCTAAAAAAACGAATCCTGGTAATTAACCAGCAAAAAAATAAAAGGTATAATATGAAACATGCTGCTGCCAGATAAATGCTTTCGGGCAAGATAAATATTTACTCACACCAAAACATTTATTATTCTTTTTTTGATAAATAAATTTTCAGATCGATCTTCATTCGCCATTGATATAAAATAATATTGATTAATTTTTTGCTTCTTAATTTGCATTATAAATTTTTGTATGAAAATATTCTTTGTAGTAACAGCATGTCTTTTATGCTCTTTTGCGAAAGCAAATTTTAATGATACCACCGACATTTACAATCCGAAAGCGGACGCAGCAAAAGATATTGCCAATGCCGTGATGCTTGCAAAGGCACAACATAAATTCGTATTGATCCAGGCCGGCGGAAACTGGTGCAGCTGGTGCCTGCGCTTCAATAAATTTGTAACGACCGATCCGCAGCTTGATTCGATGCTGGAAGCGAATTTTATTTTTTATCATCTCAATTACAGCAAAGAAAATATGAATGATGCAGTGTTCGCAAAATATGGTTATCCGCAGCGTTTCGGCTTTCCTGTTTTTATTATTCTCGACGGCAACGGTAATCGGTTGAACACACAAAATTCAGAATACCTTGAAGAAGGCAAAGGCTACAACAAAGACAAAGTGATGGAATTTTTAAAAGGATGGTCGCCTGCAGCATTTGATCCGAAACAATACATTAAACAATAAGCAATAAACAATCATCTTTAAAAATTGAACAGCAATTTCAACCAATTCAAAAAAGAGGTGGCAAATCCTCAGAAGTTCAGGCTGTTCATGCTTTTTAAACTTCCGGCTGCTCTTTTTGCCGGACTGAGAATTGAAACGCTTGATGAACAAAAGGCTGTTATTTCCATCAGGCAAAAATGGTTCAATAAAAATCCTTTTCATTCCATTTATTTCGCCATTCTTTCAATGGCTGCCGAGGTCAGCACGGGCATTCATTGTATGGCAGCCATCTACAAACGCCATCCGCAGGTAAGTATGCTTGTGGTAAAAGCAGAAAGTTTTTTTTATAAAAAAGCAACAGGGAAAATTTTATTCACCTGCGAAGATGCCGATGCCATCAATCAAACAGTGGAAGATGCCGTTGCAAGCAGCGAAGGCAAAACAATTGCCTGCAGATCGATCGGCAAAAATGAGAACGGGGAAACGGTTGCAGAGTTTTTTTTCACATGGAGTTTTAAATGCAAAAAATAAAATAGCATTCTGATAATTAATACCAGGTGCAAATATGCTGAAAAATGTATTTTCAATTTTCTGCATTCGCTGCAACGTGCAACGCAAAAGCCGCAATGGCAGTGTCTTTCAAAATCATCACAAACGACAGTTGCCTGTCAGCATCGTTACTGCCGTTGAGATAATTCGGAATGTGGATCATGATCACAAATAAAAATACCAGCAATGCCAGCAGGTATGCCGCAAGCTTTACTTTTTTATTGATGATGAATGCTATTCCTGCAAGAATGAATGCTGCCCCAACAGCATATACCCAGAAAACGCCACCGGGTAAAAATGACGGAATATAACTAACCAGGTTTTCGGGTTTCATAAAATGATAAACGCCGAAGACGATCATTATTACAGCCAACAATGAAATGGAGATGCGTGAAATGATTTTATTGTTCATACGGCAAGTTTTAGGCTTTAAAAGGTACAACTATTTTTATATTCAGGTACATTAAAACATGCTGCGCAAAATTTTGCGGTTGGCTAAAAGCATATCGTTAAATGAAAGCAATAACATCTCGCAATAATTTTATACTTTGAGTGATCTTTCTTAAACCAATAATTTATCTATCATGAAGATTGCTTTCCATGGTGCTGCAAGAACGGTGACCGGTTCAAAACATTTGGTCACATTACAAAATGGCAAACAGATATTATTCGACTGCGGCATGTTTCAGGGGCTCGGGCAGGAGACCGATACACTCAACGGCAGCTTTGGTTTTGATGCAAAGGCCGTTACTTATTTATTATTATCGCACGCGCATATCGATCATTGCGGATTGATTCCGAAATTGGTGAAAGAAGGTTTTAACGGAAAAATATTTTGCACGCCCGGAACAAAAGACCTTGCTGCAATTTTGATGCAGGATTCTGCAGAGATCCAAAGGGATGATGCAAAATTCATCAATAAAAAAAGAAAGGCGCAGGGGCAACCGCCGATAGAACCTTTGTATGATACGGATGATGTGGCGAAGGCATTGCCTTTGTTCAACATCGTTCAGTATGATCAATGGTTCGAAATTGAAAAAGGCATTCAGGTTTTGTACACTGATGCAGGTCATATAATCGGCAGCGCTGCTGTTCACGCGCGCATCACAGAGAACGGAAAGACAGAGCAGATAAGCTTCAGCGGCGATGTAGGAAGATACCGCGATATTATTTTGCGCTCGCCTGAAGTGTTTCCGCAGGCTGATTATGTTTTGATCGAAAGTACTTACGGCAACAGTTTGCACCAGGATGTTTTTGACACGCCCGATCAGTTATTGCAGTTTGTGGTTAAAACGTGCGTGCAGAAAAAAGGCAAGCTGATCATTCCTGCATTCAGCGTGGGAAGGACACAGGAGATCCTTTATTTTTTAAACGGATTGAGCAATGATAAAAAACTTCCTGCGATTCCTGTGTATGTTGACAGCCCGTTGAGTTTTGAAGCAACACAGGTGGTAAAGAATCATCCTGAGAATTTCAATAGGGACATTCAGCAATTATTAAAAACAGATGCCGATCCTTTTGATTTTCCCGGCCTCACTTTTACCCAATCAGTGGATGAAAGCAAAGCATTGAATGACGACCATCGCCCGATGATCATTATTTCTGCAAGCGGAATGGCAGATGCAGGCCGTGTGAAACATCATATCATGAACAATATAAGCGATGCAAAGAATACCATTTTGCTTGTTGGTTACTGTGAGCCGCATTCGCTTGGCGGGCATTTGATGAGCGGCGCAAAACGCGTGCATATTTTTGGTGAATATTTTAATGTGGTTGCAGAAGTGGGGTCGATCCGCAGCATGAGCGCGCACGGCGATTTCAATGATCTGTGCCAGTTTCTTGCCTGTCAAGATCCTGCATTGGTAAAACAATTATTTATCGTGCACGGAGAATACAATGTGCAGCAGGATTTTCAGAACAGCTTATTGAAAAAAGGTTTCAAAGATGTGCAGGTACCCGACATTCATCAATCGTTTCCTTTGGAATAATATGTGATGACAAAATAAAATGCTTCTTTTACCACGCACTTTTGCACGCTGAACTTTGTTGTTTGATCATGTTTTCTTTATTTACATAACTTTACTTTTCAAGCTGCAATTATGGTCTCAAAAATTTCAGAAGGCGTTGAGATAAATGTAGAAACTTTCTACCAGGCGGATTACAGCAATCCTGCCAATCACGAATTCATGTTTGCTTACCGCATCAATATTGAGAACCATAATTCTTTCGCCATAAAATTACTTCAACGCAAATGGGACATCTTCGACAGCAACGGGCAAACGCGCGAAGTGGAAGGCGAAGGTGTGGTTGGCATGCAGCCTGTAATTGAGCCGGGCAAACACTTTCAGTATGTGAGCGGCTGCAATCTGCAAACTGAAATGGGAAGAATGAAAGGCGCTTATTTAATGGAAAACCAAAACGACAAACTTACTTTCTCTGTCAATATTCCGCCGTTTGAAATGATCGTTCCGTTTAAGAATAATTGAGTAACGTGAATCGTGAGTGGTGAATTGTGAATAGTTGCTCAATGGATATTCTGTCTTTCAACGGTGCCAACGCCACTGCAGCCAAATTCATATTCTTCAGGTTGGCCCAAAAAAATTTCTTCAAAAAATAACCTGTGATAAATAATAGATCACACCAAAGTTTCAGCATCTGCACATCTGCATATCCGCACATTTGCTAATTACGCATACATTTCTTCCCGCAACAATTTCACTCTTGCATCTTCCATGTATTCATCAAAAGTGCAGAGCCTGTCGATGATGCCTTTGGGGGTTAATTCTATCACGCGGTTGGCAACCGTTTGCATGAAAGTGTGGTCATGCGAAGTGAGCAAGACCACGCCGGGAAATGTGTTGCAGCCTTCGTTGAAACTCTGTATGCTTTCAAGGTCGAGGTGATTGGTCGGTTGATCGAGCACAACAAGATTTGGATTTTGCAGCATCATGCGGCTGATCATGCAGCGCACTTTTTCGCCGCCGCTGAGTACGTTTGTCTTCTTTGCGATATCGTCGCCGCTGAAAAGCATTTTGCCCAGAAACCCGCGCAGGAAGGGCTCGTCAGCATCCGTGACATTTGGCGGAACGAACTGCCGCAACCAATCAAGCAAGGTCAACCCTTCGGTAAAAAATTCATTGTTCTCCACCGGCAAATATGCTTTGGTGATGGTGGTGCCCCATTCATATTTTCCTTTTTCCGCTTTCGCATTGCCGTTGATGATCTCAAAAAAATTGGTGACTGCAAGCGCATCTTTGCTGAGCAATGCGATCTTGTCGCCTTTGTTGACAGTGAAAGAAACTTTGTCAAATAATTTTCTGCCATCGACGCTGTTGCTGAGATTTTCGACATTGAGGATCTGATTGCCCACTTCTCTTTGCGGTTGAAAGATGATGCCGGGATATTTTCTGTTCGATGGTTCAATTTGTTCGATGGTGAGTTTCTCCAAAGCTTTTTTACGCGAGGTCGCCTGCTTGCTTTTGGAGGCATTCGCAGAAAAGCGCGCAATGAAATCGAGCAATGCTGCACGTTTCTCTTCGTTCTTTTTATTCTTGTCATTGATCTGGCGGCTCATCAACTGCGAGCTTTCATACCAGAAAGTATAGTTGCCCGTAAAGATCTTTATTTTCTTTTTGTCAACGTCGGCCACATGCGTGCAGATGGTATCGAGAAAGTGACGGTCGTGGCTTACCACCAAAACGATGTTCTCATAATCTGCCAAAAAGTTTTCGAGCCAGCCGATCGTTTCTATATCCAAACCGTTGGTCGGTTCATCCATCAGTAAAATATCGGGATTGCCAAACAATGCCTGTGCAAGCAGCACGCGCAGTTTTAAATTCGAAGGCACATCGCGCATCAACGTCTGGTGATACATCTCTTTCACACCCAGATCGCTCAAAAGGCTGCCGGCATTGCTTTCCGATTCGTAGCCGCCCATTTCGCCAAACTCTACTTCCAGTTCGCTGGCCTTCATGTAATCGTCTTCTGTCGCGTCGGGATCGGCGTAGATGGCATCTTTCTTATGCATCACATCCCACATTTTTTTGTGGCCCATCAGCACGGTGTTCAGCACGGTGTGGTCGTCAAACTCATACTGGTTCTGCTTCAGCACGGCCATGCGTTCGCCGGGCGTAATTTCCACATTGCCTTTATTCGGTTCTATTTCGCCGCTGAGTATCTTAAGGAAAGTGGATTTGCCTGCGCCGTTCGCACCGATGACGCCGTAGCAATTCCCTTTTACAAAATTCAGGTTCACTTCATCAAACAACACGCGCTTACCGTAAGCGAGTGTGATATTTCTTGCGCTGATCATTTTTCTTCTGCAATTTTTAAGAGCGCAAATGTAAGGCTGATTTGATGAATTTCGGGAATTAGCAGATTAGATGATTAGCAAATTAGCAGATGTGCAGATCTGCAGATGTGCAAATGCTGAAACTTTGGTGTGGTTGATTTTATATCACACGTTACTTTTTTTTGAAATGATTTTTTTGGGGACAAGCTGAAGAATATCCATTGAGCCCAGTTGCGTCGCACTCTTGTACGGTTTTTAATTCTATTCAGCATTCAGAAAGGAATAGCGAAACTTTTAAGTACGATTTATTTTTCCATTACGTATTCCTGCCCGCCAAATTCTTTAATTTCCAAAATAGAAACATCCCTTATTCTCGCAGTATTTCTCAGAGCATTAAAGCATATTCTCTGCTTTTTTTATTTTTCATAAAGCGTTGTTCTCAATCGGCAGAGCGGGTCTGTCTTTTTCTTGATGCTGCAAGAATGAGTTTTGCTAAATTATCCTTTCGTTTGTTTGATGCGATCATCGGGGTCACCACCGTATTTCCACTTGCGATCACTTCTACTTCAGCAAGGCCAGTTCTTGGTTTGCCGCCGAATGTGCCGGTTGTGCCGAGTATCTTTATTACAACAACCCTTGCCACTACACTGCTGAATAATACATCCGTTCCTGTGGAAGCAAGGTTTTGAGCAATGGTCTGCGAAGCCACCAATTGAGTTGCTGCAGAATCGGAATAAAGGTCGACCTCAACATTATTCACCTGCATGGTCGATGCGGCAATTCCGCCAAACGGGATATTGTAGAGGCGCACATCATTTATTTTTATTGAAACGGGGAAATTGAGTTTTGCCCATTGGTTTTGTGTGATATCCTTTTCCGTGAACCAATAACCCTCTTTCGCAAAAGCGAGCATCACCTGCCTGTCGATGAGTGATGTTGCTCCGCCCGCAGGTTGTGTTGAGGAAACTGTGACGGTGGCTCCCGGTGCAAGGTTGGTAAACTCAGCATCAGTCGTATCTGCAGGAACGGGTATCATCGAATGGCCGCGATGGCAGCCCATGCAGGTCATGGTTTGCGTTGGCCTTCCATAGTTCATTCCTGCAACATGCGCAGTTGAACTTGGAAAAGGATCTCCCGTTGCGGGAACGGTATAGCCTTGTGCAGAGGGTGTTCTCAATTGTTCAAACAACGGCACGTTTGCAGGTGAGTTTGGATTTGTTACTGCACCTGATGCGGAGATCGGTAATTCAGCCAACTGTATCGGCCAGTCAAATTCAGGGTTTGAACCGACTCTGGTGCGTTGCTGGTTTATAAAGAATTTGATAGAACCTGCACTTCCTATGGCAGGTGCACTGGTAATGTCCATATCAACAGGCCCATTGGCATAAACATTCAGGCAATTGAATGTAAAATTTCCGTCTATATTATAAGGTCCGGCAGCAAGCGGCGGGTATTGCGAAGCAACTTCTTTGATCTGATCTGCAATTATCGGCGGCACAGTGCGCACGTATATTGCCTTTGCACGCATTTCAGCCATTCCGGGCACATCGTAGATCAGTGTCTTGCTATTTCCAGCAGAATCGATCAGGTATAGGCCATAATCCTGGTTCGTGTCAGGTGCCCAGCTGATGATCACTTTATTATTAGGCAGTACAGCAGCATCAGTTGCATATCCGTTTACCGAATAATATCGTTGCAGCGAATCGGGTGTGCCTGCCGGCGCATTGGTTGCCCCGCCGAAAGTGTAGCCTGCGAGCGGTAAATAACTGCCTGCGCCTCTTACATGTGTATCAACCCCGCCAAAGCCACCTTCTGCAGTCATGTGATTATTGGGAAAATAATTTGCGACCAAAGTATTGGTTGAAGTAAATGATCCGCCGTACATGTTAAACTGTTGGTCGCCTCCGCTGCCGCCTGCAAAAAGATGAAGCCCGGTGCCGTCAGGATTAATGGCTGCCGCTACCCATCCATTGAATGTGATCAGAAAAGGCGCGCCGCTTTGAACGGCAGGGTTGGAGCTGAGCCCGCCTTTTCGGATGTATCCCGTTGGATTAGCAGGATCGGCAAGCGTACTTGTATCATCAAGCGGAACCCTTCCGTTGCGCCACCAGCGTGAAAAGACAATTTGGCCTGTAAGAGGATCCATCATTGGCCGCTCAGCGCCATTTCGTTCACTTGTGATGCGATGCATTGAAGAGCCGTCGTTGTTCATCACATATAAATTGGTAGTCCGCACTCCGGCATAATCGGCACTGGAAGGCCAGCGTGATGATGAAAAACAAATTCTGCCGTCAGCCATCCAAATGGGATCAATATCATCATATTGACTGAAATTATTTGCATGTTTTCCCGGCGCATTGAATTGTGCGTTATTAATGACCAGTTTACTTGCAGTCAACTGTGTCAAACCTGTGCCGTCGATATTCATTTTATAGATACGCCAGCCACCCTGAACGCCTTTGGGCAAAGTGTCATAGGTCTGTCCGCCTGAAGGAGCGACCAGTCCGGCAAAAACAACTTGTGTTCCATCATAACTTACATCAGGCGCGTTTACATCTATCAAATTCATGGAGGCTGCGGTGGGTTTGCTTCCATCAATTAATGTCACGAGCGTTCCGTTCGTTTTGTAGATCAATAATTTCCCCGGAGCGCAATCGAGAAAACGGCTGTAAGGCCCTGCACCCGGCATATCGCCATACGTTTCATTGTTATTTGATCCTTCCCTTAAAATTTTTCTGGACACAAAGATCATATCATATCCCACAGGGCTGACAGCGTCGGGTTGCTGACTGCTGTTATAATTTGCAGGTGCTGATTGAATTTGTTGCGGTTGCTTATCCTGCAATAAAACATTGATAAATATGAAACCAACAACTGTAACTAAGAGAATAAAAATAAGCGCATAATTTAAGCGGAATGGCTTTGCCGCATACGGCAGGGTAAGAGCATAGTTTTTCATTTAAAAAGGATTTATGGGATTTTGGTTACTATCAAATAAGGCATCCTCTGCAAGAGGCGCAACCTTATTTACGTTTGACAATAATAATACTTTTTTTCGAAAAAAAGATTAAAAACAAAACGACAGAAGCCTCCATCAATCAATTTTCGGTGCAAGAAGAGAAAAGATAAATGTGTCAAGAAATTTTCCGTTGAAATAAAAATTCTCTTTGAAATAAGCTTCGCGCACAAAACCATGTTTTTCCAATATCCTTGCTGATGCAGCGTTTGCGGGGTTCACGTTCGCTTCCACAGAATGAAGTTTGAGCTCTTTAAAACCATAGTCAAGCGTTGCGATCATTGCTTCATTCATCAATCCCTTTCCCTGAAATGAAGGCTGCATCATGTAGCCGATCTCTGCGCGGTAATGTTCTTTAACGATGCGCCAAAGACCGATCGATCCGATCATTGTATCATCATCTTTTAAAGTGATCGCCCATGTGATCCCGTTATTATTATCAACAAGGTCATCTACCCGTTGAATAAAATCAAGTGCATCATCCATGGATGTTGCGCGCAGGCGATCAATGTATTTCATCACTTCGGGGCTTGAGCGCATTGCAAAAACTTCGGGTGCATCTTTTTTATCAACGCGGCGGAGTATCAATCGCCCGGTTGATAATACAGGGAATGGTTGCAGGTTTACGGTAAGCATATTTTCGGTTGCTCTTTTTATCAAAGCTTGTACATTGAAGTTCAGTATTTTTATTCAAGTATAAAAAAAGCGTGGTGAAAATAATTTTAAAATAATGGGACCGATTCTTCAGGTAAAAGATCTTGCAATTGATTTTGTAAATGATGAACAAACCGTTCATGCATTGCAGGGTATTTCTTTTGATGTGAATGAAGGAGAAATTGTTGCGCTTGTCGGCGAATCAGGCTCGGGAAAATCTGTTACAGCGCTTTCCATTCTTCGTTTATTGAATGAAAAAATTACAAAGATCAATGGTGAAATTTTGTTCCGTCAATCTTCCGAAATTGATTTGCTGCATTGCAACGGTGATGAACTGCAGAAAGTGCGTGGCAATAAAATTGCGATGATATTTCAGGAACCAATGAGTTCTTTAAACCCCGTTATCACTTGCGGAGAGCAGGTTTCAGAAGCATTGGTTTTGCATAAAAAAATTTCCAAAGCAGCAGCAAAAAAGCAAACGATCGATTTGTTTGCAGAAGTGGAATTGCCGCAACCTGAAAAAATGTACAGCCGCTATCCGCACCAGATCAGCGGCGGCCAAAAACAGCGCGTGATGATTGCGATGGCGATGTGTTGTTCGCCGCAAATATTAATATGCGACGAGCCGACAACAGCACTGGATGTAATGGTGCAAAAAAGTATTTTGCTCCTGATCAAAAAACTGCAGCAGCAAAATAATTTGAGCGTGATCTTTATTTCGCATGACCTTGGCGTTGTGTCAGAAATTGCTGATAAAATAATAGTGCTTTACAAAGGAAAAATTGTGGAAGAAGCATCCTCGAAAAATATTTTCAATCATCCGAAACATGCATATACAAAGGCTTTGCTGGCATGCCGCCCTTTACTTCATCAGCCGGGAGAAAGGCTCCCGGTTGTAAGTGATTTTATAAATATGAATAATGATGAAAAAATATTCAATACCCAATATCCAATATTCAATAATCAACAATCAACAATCGACAATCAGCAATCCTCTGTTCTTTCTGTTCAAAACCTCAAAGTTTGGTTTCCTGCAAAGAGTGATTTTTTTGGTAAAATAATGCAATACAACAAAGCAGTTGACGATGTGAGTTTTGAAGTAAGGGAAAGAGAAATTGTCGGACTGGTCGGCGGCTCAGGCTGCGGCAAAACAACTTTGGGAAGAGCCATCCTGCAACTGATAAGACCCACTTCAGGAAAAATAATCTTTAAACAAAAAGATATTTCTTTATTCAATAAAAATGAATTGCGCGCTTTCAGAAAAGATATGCAGATCATTTTTCAAGATCCATATTCTTCACTTGACACGCATCAAAAAATTGGTGATGCTATTGCAGAACCAATGTTTGTTCACAATCTTTTCTACGATAAAAAACAAAGAAAGGACAAAGCCATTTCATTGCTTGAAAAAGTTGATCTGCCATCTTCTTTTTATGAGCGCTATCCGCACGAACTCAGCGGCGGACAAAGGCAGCGCGTTGTTATTGCACGTGCTTTGGCATTGCAACCGTCATTTATTATTTGCGACGAATGTGTCTCCGCACTTGATGTAAGCGTGCAGGCGCAGGTGCTTAATTTATTGAATGACCTGAAAAAAGAATTTGGCTTTACAGCGATCTTTATTTCGCACGACCTCTCTGTTGTGCGCTATTTCTGCGACAGGATAATTGTAATGAACAAAGGAAAAATTGAAGAAACGGGTGATGCGCAAACGATCTGGCAGTCACCGCAAAGCCTTTATACAAAAGTCCTGCTCAATGCATTACCAACTTTGTAAAATGAACGCACAAAAAAAGGCTGCTTGCTTTTGCAAACAGCCTTATCATTAAGGTTTGATAAGTGTAACTTTTTAGGAGATACGCTTTACGTTCACGGCATTAGGGCCTTTCTTCCCGTCCTGAATTTCAAACTCCACTTTGTCATCCGCCTGGATCTGACCAAGCAAACCGTTGGCGTGTACAAATGTTTCTTTGTTAGAATCATCGTGTTTAATAAAACCGAAACCTTTGGCTTCGTTGAAGAACTTTACAGTTCCTGTAGTTTTTGTGTTCATTTTAAATTGTAAATTGTAAATAAATAATGTCGCAAGTTACATTTTTAAATCATTACTGCCTAATAAATTATAGTTAAGGAGAAAATGATGAGCCCGGCTGAAACGCTTGTGGCAGCTTAGTTGCGTCGCACTCTTGTACGTTCAGAACATTGCGCGGCAACGAAACTCCGCTATCAAACATCCATTCCTGTTCAGGCATTTTATCAAACATTTGGCAAAAAATAAGATGTAAATAAATTACCTTTGCAAAAATTTTTAACAATATGACGAATGAAGCAATTGCCAAATTTGTAGAAAATGGCCACCTGATCAAAACCAATATCAAGATCGATTTCAAACAACGTTCTTCTCTTGTCGGAATGTTTTTAAAACAGAATGATTACGATGAACTGAAATCAAAGAATTTCTGGCGCATCGTTACAGACCCGAAAAATATCGAGGCCTGGAAAAAATCAAAGGACATGAATCTCGCGAAGCTCTTCAACGGTATGGAGATCACCAAGCTCAGCGAAGTGAAGGAAAAAAATCACTAAAGAATTTTACGCATTTGAGTTTTTGATTTTGCAACAAGCAGGATCATGAGATAATATTTGATGAATAAAAAAATCCCGCTTTTGAGACGGGATTTTTTTTGAACCACACTAAACAACAACACTTATTTTATTTTCAAAGGCTCGTGGGTTTCATTCCTGAAAACAACGACACCGTCAAACACATCCACCAAAACCGGATGCACGCGGTCAATATCTCCTGCAAGTATTTTTTTGCTCAAGCCGTTCACAATTTCCTTTTGTATCAAACGCTTCAATGGCCTTGCACCAAACTGCGGATCGAATCCCTGTTCACTTAAATGTTCAACAAGATAATCGCTGAACTCAAGCGTGATGCCGTTTTGCGCAACAAGCTGTTTAAGCTGATCAAGCTGTATCTGCACAATATTGAAAATATCTTTTTTCAATAAAGGATGAAACATGATGATCTCATCAACCCTGTTTAAAAATTCCGGACGGATGGTTTGACGAAGCAGATTCATTACTTCAGATTTTGCAGAAGCTTCTGCTTTTTCAATATTATTTTCATTCACATTTTCAAAAGCTTCCTGGATCAGATGGCTGCCGATATTGCTCGTCATAATGATGATGGTGTTTTTAAAATTCACCACCCGGCCTTTGTTGTCGGTCAATCTTCCATCATCTAAAACCTGCAGCAAAACATTCCATACATCGGGATGCGCCTTTTCAATTTCGTCTAAGAGCACCACGCTGTAAGGCTTGCGGCGCACAGCTTCCGTTAATTGGCCGCCTTCATCATATCCGACATATCCCGGAGGCGCACCCACCAATCGCGAGATGGAATGTTTTTCCTGGTATTCGCTCATGTCGATACGAGTCATCATTGTTTCATCATCAAACAAATATTCTGCAAGCGCTTTTGCCAATTCTGTTTTACCAACACCGGTTGTACCGAGAAAAATAAATGAACCGATCGGTTTTTTAGGATCCTGCAAACCCGCGCGGCTCCTGCGTATCGCATCCGCAACTGCAGTGATGGCTTCTTCCTGCCCAACAACGCGGTCGTGCAATTCATCTTCAAGCAAAAGCAATTTTACTTTTTCGCTCTGCATCATTTTTGAAACAGGAATGCCTGTAGATTTAGCCACACTTTCTGCGATATCTTCGGCATCAACTTCTTCTTTCATGATGCGTTTGTCATTGAGCAGCGAAAGTTTTTGTGCAAAATCTGAAATGATCTTTTCCTGCTCTTTTACTTTGCCATAGCGTATTTCAGCCACTTTGCCGTATTCGCCATTTCGTTCAGCCTGATCTGCTTCCTGTTTTAATTGTTCGATGGAAGCTTTTGCATTCTGCACTTTTTCAACCAATTCTTTTTCTTCTTTCCATTTTGATTTGAACGTATCACGTTCAACAGAAAGGTTGGCGATTTCTATATTTAATTCTTTCAATTTTGCTGCATCATTTTCGCGTTTGATTGCTTCGCGTTCTATTTCAAGCTGGCGGATCTGTCTTTCAAGTTTGTCCAGTTCTTCAGGCATTGAATTCATCTCAAGCCTGAGCTTGGCGGCACTTTCATCGATCAGGTCAATTGCTTTGTCGGGTAAAAAGCGGTCGGTGATATAGCGATGTGATAATTCAACGGCAGCAATAATTGCTTCGTCTTTTATGCGAACATGATGATGCGTTTCGTAACGGTCTTTCAAACCGCGCAAAATGGAAATGGCATCTTCAACTGTCGGCTCATCGATCATCACTTTTTGAAAACGCCTTTCAAGCGCTTTATCTTTTTCAAAGAATTTCTGATACTCACTTAATGTTGTTGCACCTACAGCACGCAACTCTCCGCGCGCCAATGCAGGTTTCAAAATATTTGCAGCATCCATTGCACCTTCACCACCGCCTGCACCCACAAGCGTATGAATTTCATCAATGAATAAAATTATTTCTCCGTCACTTGTTGACACTTCTTTGACCACACTTTTCAAACGTTCTTCAAACTCACCTTTATATTTTGCACCGGCGATCAATTGCCCCATATCAAGTGCATAAATAATTTTTGATTTTAAATTTTCGGGAACATCGCCATTAACGATGCGCATCGCCAAACCCTCTGCTATAGCGGTTTTGCCGACACCGGGTTCACCAACGAGAATAGGATTGTTTTTGCTTCTGCGTGTGAGAATATGCAGCGTCCTTCTTATTTCTTCATCGCGGCCGATCACAGGATCGAGTTTGCCGCTGCGCGCGAGTTCATTCAGATTCCTTGCATATTTATTCAGCGCATTGAATTGCGTTTCCTGTGTTTGCGATCTTACAGAATCGCCTTTGCGCAGATCTTTTATTGCAGCGACCAAACCTTTTTCAGTAAGGCCTGCATCTTTTAAAATTTTTGCATTGCTGTCATTTCCCTGCACGATCGCAAGCATTAAATGTTCGGGCGTAATAAACTCATCGCCGAATTGTTTCAACACATTATTTGCGCGCAACAAAACATTGTTCATATCACGCGAAAGATTTTGTGCGGGTTCGCCTGCTGTTGACTTTGGCAAACGTGCAAGCAACTCATTGAGCTTTGTCTCAACAACATTTATTGTAACATTATTTTTTTTCAGTAAATAATCGACAGGTGAATCTTCCTGATCAAGCAAAGCTTTCAGCAAATGCTCTGTTTCAATATTCGGATTGCCCGCATTGAAAGCAAGCTGCTGGCTTTGCTGAATCACTTCCTGCGCTTTGATGGTATAGTTGTTTAAATTCATTTTGTTTTGTTTGTTTATTGTTTTGTTGTTTTCTGAATGTTCAGCCAAGTACAAAATTTCTAATATCTTTATTCCATCTTGCAAAACGTGATCCAAGCAGAGAAAACAGAAATTATGTCGTGAAATGCTTTCTTTGTCTGCGTGAAAGTCAGGCCTGGATTGATTTTCCTGCTATTCTTGCAGGCTTTATTTTGCAAAATTAATTTTATCAGTCGACAATTTAAAAAGATGGGCAATCGTAATATTCAAAAAGCATTTTTGCTTGGCGCTTATGAACATAAATCGCAACCGCTGGCATCGAAAAAGGTATTTATGAAGCGGTTGTATTTCAATGCGTGGCTGGCTGCTGCGATATTGACGTTTTGTTTACTGATCGGTATTGTGGGCTATCGTTATGGCGGACCGATGAGCTGGATTGATGCGCTGCACAATGCATCCATGATCTTAAGCGGAATGGGGCCTGTGGCAGATATTAAAACATTTTGGGGAAAAATATTCTCATCATTTTATGCATTATTCAGCGGTGTTGCATTCATCACCAATATCGGGATACTGATCGCGCCGATCGTGCATCGTTTTTTTCATCAGTTGCATGTGGAAGAAAAGTAAACAGGTGAACAGATCAAACCATACTCAATTTATAAAATCAACTGCACAGCAACTCGGTTTCGATTTTTGCGGCATTGCAAAAGCGCAAAAATTAGATGATGATGCGCGCCGTTTAGAACAATGGCTCAACAAAGGAATGCATGGAAAAATGCAGTACATGGAAAAATATTTTGACCAGCGCATCGATCCTTCAATGCTTGTTCATAATGCAAGATCTGTGATCACTCTGATGAAAAATTATTTTCCGTCACAGCATCAAAATGCTGATACACCAAAGGTTTCGAAATATGCGTATGGAAAAGATTATCATGAAGTGATCAGGAAAAAGTTGAATGAATTGATCGTGTTGATGCGGAAAAATATCGGTGAAATAAATGGCCGCGGCTTTGTAGATTCAGCGCCGGTGCTGGAAAGAAGCTGGGCGCAAAGAACAGGATTGGGATGGATCGGGAAAAACGGGAATTTGATCAATAAGCAAAACGGCTCTTTCTTCTTTATTGCCACATTGATTGTTGATATTGAACTGCAATATGATGATGCGTTTGCAAAAGATTATTGCGGTACCTGCACAAAATGTATTGATGCGTGCCCGACAGATGCGATCCTCGACAATAAAATTGTTGACGGCAGCAAATGCATTTCTTATTTTACCATTGAACTGAAAGATGAAATATTGCCCGAAGAAATGAAAGGAAAATTTCAAAGCTGGATGTTTGGCTGCGACGTTTGCCAGGATGTATGTCCGTGGAACAGGTTCAGCAAACCCAATGATGAAAAGGCTTTCAGCGCGTTGTCCGAAATCCTGAATTTCTCTGCAAAAGATTGGGAAGAGATGACTGAAGAAAGTTTTAAAATAATCTTCAGCAATTCACCGTTAAAGAGAAGCAGGTTTAAAGGCATTCAGCGGAATTTGAAATTTATTGAAGGCACTTAGCTTTGAGCAATGATCTATCGACAATCAGCATCAGGTTCCGGGCTCGCAGTTGATAGCGAAATCTGATTGCTGTCAACGCCAAATGCGTTTACTTTGTTTTCTTTTTTTAATCATTAAATGATGACCGATCTATCAAAGTTTGATCCCAATGCTGCGGGAAATCCCAACAACACGATTTTTGGTTTGCCCTTTTCGGAAGACGATGCGCAACTTGTATTGCTGCCTGTGCCGTGGGAAGTGACGGTAAGCTGCAGATCAGGCGCAGCAAGGTGTTCAGACCAGGTATTCAAAGCAAGCATGCATGTCGATCTGTTTGATGCTGATGTGCCTGATGCGTGGCGCAAAGGATATTTTATGCGCCATGCCGACAAGAAGATCTTGCTGAAAAATGATTTTCTGCGCAGAGAAGGAGAGTTGTACATGGATTATATTTCGAAAGGCGAGGATTTGAGCAACAACAAGTTCATGAACAAAAGCCTGAAAGAAATAAATGAAGGCGGCGAAATGCTGAATAACTGGGTGTATGAACAATGCAAACAATTATTGGCGCAGGAAAAATTGGTCGGCCTGTTGGGTGGCGATCACAGTGTGCCGCTTGGTTTTTATAAGGCCCTTGCAGAAAAACACGGCAGCTTCGGCATATTGCAGATCGATGCGCATTGCGGACTGCGCAAGGCTTTCAACGGTTTTGTTTATTCAAATGCATCCGTTATGTACAATGCACTTGAGACGATTCCGCAAATAGAAAGACTGGTGCAGGCGGGCATCCGTGAATATTGCGAAGAAGAGTGGAATTATATATGCAACAGCAATCATCGTGTGATACCTTATTT